>JAEEGL015870884.1_pt1 | contig 22551 bp, 17 predicted proteins | sample 9134231 | NCBI WGS metagenome assembly JAEEGL01 (sample SAMN16246548, study PRJNA631951) | gut metagenome | biome: gut microbiome; feature: rumen; material: fiber-attached | host: Bos | place: Iran: Karaj | collected 2018-10
CAGGTCGTCTACGTCAGCGCGACTCCGGGTGAATATGAAAGCGAAAGAAGCTCTCAGACCGTCGAGCAGATAATCAGGCCCACCGGTCTTTTGGATCCTACCGTAGAGGTAAGACCTACGAGGGGACAGGTCGACGATCTGATGGATCAGATCAAAGAGCAGAACAAAAAGGGACATCGCACCCTTGTTACCACTCTTACCATAAGGATGGCGGAGGATCTGACCGATTATCTTTCAAAGCGCGGAATAAGAGTGAGATACCTTCATCATGATATAGACACCATCGAGCGCATGCAGCTCATCAGGGATCTCCGCCTCGGCGAGTTTGACGTTCTTGTAGGAATAAACCTGCTGAGAGAAGGACTCGACCTTCCGGAGGTGTCGCTGATCGCCATAATGGACGCGGACAAAGAGGGCTTTTTGAGAAGCCGCACTTCGCTGATCCAGACCATCGGCCGCGCCGCGAGAAACAGCGAGGGCCGAGTCATCATGTATGCCGACGTCGTCACCGATTCCATGCGCGGAGCGATAGAAGAGACCGAACGCCGCCGCAGGATACAGAGTGAGTTCAATGAGAAAAACGGGATAGTTCCAAAGACAGTTTATAAAGAAGTCAGAGATATAATCGAGATATCCAGCGCGGCCAAGGTTCCCGAGCAAAGCAGGAAAAAGTTAGGCAAAAAGGCAGCCGAGGCAGAGATCTCAAAGCTTGAAAAGGCTATGAAGGACGCCGCCAGGATGCTTGATTTTGAATATGCCGCGGTGCTTCGCGACGAGATAGCGCGAATAAGAAAAGACCTGAAGGACGAAAAATGAGAGACAGTATTTTTATAAAGGGAGCAAGAGAACACAACCTCAAAAACATAGACGTTGAGATAATGCGCGATTCTCTTACGGTCATAACCGGAATATCGGGCTCGGGCAAAAGCTCGCTCGCCTTCGATACGATTTTCGCCGAGGGACAGAGAAGATACGTTGAATCGCTCTCGAGTTATGCAAGACAGTTTTTGGGACAGATGGACAAGCCGGATGTGGACTCCATAGAGGGCTTGTCTCCCGCCATATCCATAGATCAGAAGACGACGTCGAAAAACCCCCGCTCTACCGTCGGCACGGTCACGGAAATATATGATTACATGCGTCTTTTGTGGGCGAGGATCGGCGTGCCCCATTGCCCTATATGCGGCCGGGAGATCAGAAAACAGACCATAGACGAGATAACCGACCAGATCGCCGAGATGCCCGAAGGCAGTAGGATACAGATATTGGCTCCCGTCGTGCGCTCAAGAAAGGGCGAGCATCAAAAGGTGTTTGAAGGGGCGAGGAAAAACGGTTATCTCAGGGTGCGGGTGGACGGAAATGTTTATTCGCTGGACGAAGAGATAAAACTTGATAAAAACGTCAAACACGATATAGAGATCGTCGTCGACAGGGCGGTCGTCAGGAGCGGTTCGAGAAGCCGCATAACCGATTCCTGCGAGACCGCGACTGTGCTCTCCGGCGGACTGGTAGTCGTTGCGACGGAAAACGACGGTGACCGCGTCTTTTCACAGAACTACGCCTGCCCCGACTGCGGCGTCTCCATCGAAGAATTCACTCCGAGATCGTTTTCCTTCAACAATCCATACGGCGCCTGCCCGGAGTGCGACGGTCTGGGGGTTAAAATGGAGATCGACCCGGATTTGGTGGTCCCCAATAAAAACCTTTCGCTCAATCAGGGCGCCGTGGACGCGTCCGGTTTTTCAAAATGCGAAGAGGGAACCATGGCGTATATGTATTTCAATGCCATAGTCAGAAAATACGGCGGTTCCATGGACGTGCCGGTAAAGCAGCTGCCTAAGCAGATAATGCAGCAGATTCTTTACGGGACCGACGGCGAAAAGCTGGAGCTAATTTGGAAAAAGAACGGCGGGCAGGGGAAGTACTATCACGAATTCGAAGGTGTGATACCCAATATGAACCGTCGTTATAAATGGAGCGAGAGCGAGTATTCAAAGGCTGACATCGAAAGATACATGAGCGAGGTCGATTGCCCCGCCTGCGGAGGCATGAGACTGAAAAAAGAGATGCTGTCGGTCACGGTGGGAGGACTCAATATCTCCGAGTTCGCTCAAAAGTCGGTCGTCGACGCGATAGCTTTCCTCGATGGTCTCGATCTTTCCGAAAGGGAAGAGATGATTGCGGGCAGAGTTATCAAGGAGATGAAAAACCGTCTTCAGTTCTTGCAAAATGTAGGGCTAGAGTATCTTACGATATCGCGCTCCTCTGGAACGCTTTCCGGAGGCGAGAGTCAGCGCATAAGACTTGCGACCCAGATAGGCTCCTCTCTTATGGGAGTGCTTTATATACTTGACGAGCCCTCCATCGGTCTTCACCAGCGTGACAATGAAAAGCTGATCAAAACGCTCAAGCAGCTCAGAGATCTCGGAAACACCCTGATCGTTGTGGAGCACGACGAGGAGACCATGCTTGCCGCGGACCGGATAATAGACATAGGACCGGGAGCAGGCCTGCACGGCGGATATCTGATCGCGTGCGGAACGCCCGAGCAGATAATGAACGATGAAAACTCCATAACGGGCAAATATCTCTCTGGAAAGCTTTCCATACCCCTTCCCGCAAAAAGGCGTAAGCTCAACGGCAAATATCTTACCGTTGTAGGAGCTCAGGCGAACAATCTCAAGGATATCGACGTCAAAATACCTCTCGGCGTCATCACGGCGGTGACCGGCGTTTCCGGCTCGGGCAAGAGCTCGCTGATAAACGAGATCGTATACAAAAGACTATCGGCCGAGCTCAACGGGAGCCGTATCAGAGCCGCTGCCCACAGGGACATGCTCGGCATCGAGCACCTTGACAAGGTCATCAATATAGATCAGTCGCCCATAGGAAAATCCCCGAGATCCAACCCCGCGACCTACACCGGGTTGTTTGCAGATATAAGAGATCTTTTCAGCCGCACGCCCGACTCGCGCGCGAGAGGTTACGGTCCGGGAAGATATTCATTCAACGTCAAGGGCGGAAGATGCGAGGCCTGTCAGGGCGACGGCCTTATCAAAATAGAGATGCACTTTTTGCCCGACGTTTACGTTCCGTGCGAGGTGTGCAAGGGCAAAAGATACAACAGAGAGACCCTTGAGGTCTGCTATAAAGGCAAGAACATAAACGACGTCCTCGAGATGACGGTGGAAGAGGCCTTGACCTTCTTTGAGGATATCCCCAGACTGAGGCGAAAGCTCCAGACGCTGTATGACGTCGGCCTTTCATATATCAAGCTCGGCCAGCCCTCCACGACTTTGTCGGGAGGGGAGGCGCAGAGGGTGAAGCTTGCGACCGAGCTGTCGCGTAAGGCCACCGGAAGGACGATCTATATTCTTGACGAGCCGACCACCGGCCTTCACATGGCAGACGTGTCTCGGCTCATAGACGTGCTCGAGGCGCTGGCGGACGCCGGCAATACCGTAGTTGTGATCGAGCATAATATGGACGTGATCAAGATCGCAGACCATATCATAGACCTGGGCCCCGAAGGGGGAGACGCCGGAGGCAGAGTCATTGCGGAAGGAACGCCGGAGCAGATCGCCGCTGACCCTGATTCCTATACCGGGACGTATCTTAAAAAATTCCTGGAAAGAGGGAAAATAATAGACAAACAGGCGGCGTTTTGATATAATCAATATACATGCGAAAGAGGTGGAGTGATAAAAATGCAGAAGCCTGTTTATAAAAGGGTAATTTTGAAAGTTAGCGGAGAGTCTCTTTCCGGCAATAAAGGCCACGGATTTGATTTTGACGTTCTCAATTCCGTCGCAAAAACGATAAAGGAATGCGTTGAGATGGGCGTCCAGATGGGCGTGGTCGTAGGCGGAGGAAACTTCTGGCGCGGCGTCAAGGACGGAAACGGCAAGATCGAACGCACCCGCGCGGATCATATGGGAATGCTCGCAACGACCATAAACGCTCTTGCGCTCGCCGACGTTCTAGAGCAGCACGGCCTGACTGTCAGAGTGCAGACTGGAATCGATATGACCAAGATCGCCGAACCTTACATCAGACTCAAAGCCATCAGCCACCTTGAAAAAGGCAAGGTCGTCATATTCGCCTGCGGAACGGGCAATCCGTATTTTTCGACCGACACGGCCGCGGTCCTCAGGGCTGCCGAAATAAACGCAGACGCTATCCTGCTTGCCAAAAACGTCGACGGCGTTTATGATTCGGATCCCGCCAAAAACCCCGCCGCGAAAAAATTTGATTCGATATCATACAGCGAAGTGCTGGCAAGGGGACTTGCGGTCATGGATTCAACGGCGACGTCGCTGTCCATGGACAATCACATTCCTGTTTTGGTATTTGCCCTTAAGGAACCCGACAATATTCGCAGGGTGCTTTTGGGTGAGCATATAGGTACTGTTGTAGACACTAACATTTAACGGAGGCAGTATTATGGATGATTTTATTAAAGGATATGCCGCAAAAATGCAGAAAACGGTGGACGTGCTGAAGCACGATCTCACGACCATCAGAGCCGGAAGAGCAAACCCCGCCGTTCTTGAAAAAATCACTATCGACTATTACGGAGCTCCCACTCAGATCAACACGATAGCCTCGATCTCCGTTCCGGAGCCCAGAGTCCTGGCTATCCAGCCGTGGGACGTGTCCGCACTCAAGCTCATTGAAAAAGCCATTCAGGCGTCCGATATAGGCATCAATCCTCAGAACGACGGAAAGATCATCAGGCTTCTTTTCCCGCAGCTCACCGAGGAACGCCGTATCGAGCTTATTCGCGGCGTAAAGAAGATGGGCGAGGAATCCAAGGTGGCTGTCAGGAACATCCGCCGTGACGCTGTTGAAAAGCTCAAGGATATGAAGAAGAAGTCCGAGATCACCGAGGACGATGAAAAGTCCGGGAACAAGGACATCCAAGACGAGACCGATCGTTTCTGCAAAATGATCGACGCTGAGATAGAGACTAAGGAACAGGAACTGAAAACCATCTGATTAATAAACGCCGGCGCCCGTGCAAGCGGCAGCGCCGGCCTTTTTGAAAGAGGCAATATGGCTGAACTGGACAGCAGATATGTCATTCCCGAGCACATCGCCGCCATAATGGACGGCAATGGCCGCTGGGCTGAAAAAAGAGGCCTGCCGCGTATGGCCGGCCACTCGGCCGGAAGCGAGACCTTCAGGAACGTATCGGAATATCTGAACGTACTGGGCGTCAAATATTTCACCGTTTACGCTTTTTCAACCGAGAACTGGAAAAGACCCAGGGCAGAAGTCCAGGCGATAATGAGGCTTCTTGACAAATATCTCAAAGAAGCGATAGATTCCATGCTCAGGAGGAACATAGGCCTGCACATATGGGGAGATACCTCGATGCTCTCGTTCGAGATCAGAAAACTGATCGCGACGACGGACGAGCTTTCGAATAAAACGACGGGACTTCAGGTAAACCTGTGCGTGAATTACGGGGGAAGAGCGGATATAGTAAGGGCGGCGAAAAAGCTTGCGCAGGATTATGCAGGCCGTCCGGATGATATGACCGAGCAGGCGCTGAGCGAGAGGCTGTATTCCGGCGGTATCCCCGATCCCGACTTTATCCTGCGTACCGGGGCCGAGAAAAGAATATCAAATTTTCTTCTGTGGCAGTGCGCTTATTCCGAACTGATTTTCAGCGACGTATTGTGGCCCGACGTCACTGAAGACACGATGAACGACGCGATTATAGAATACAATAAAAGAAACCGTAGATTCGGCGGCGTGTAACGCCGCGCCAGGATGGGGGTTAATATGAAAACAAGAATCATTACCGCAGCGGTCGCGCTTGTACTCTTTGCCGTTATCATTTTCTTCCTGCCCGTTTGGGCTCTTGCAGCCGCTTTTGCGATCATTTGCGCCGTTGCCGCCCGTGAGCTTCAGCCGGGAAGTCTGACCAAACAGGGAGTGCTCGTCGGAGTGACGATGCTGTGCGGAGTGCTTATGCCTGTTTTTACGGTATACCTTCCGTTTTTCGTCATGCCGATGGCGTTCGTTTTCATGGTCTTCCTTTTCGTATACAATATCCTTCAAAAAAGGCATTCTCTCGCTCACGTGACAAGAGCGCTGTTTGCAGGTATAGTTGTTCCGTTCTTCCTCTGCTCGCTTATAAGGCTGTATATGATGGATGAAAAACACGGCGCTCTTCTTCTGCTGATGCCTTGCGTATGCGCCTGGCTCTGTGATACGTTCGCTTATTTCACAGGTCTTCTCATAGGTCACCATAAGCTCGCTCCCGAGCTGAGTCCCAAAAAGACCGTAGAAGGCTCGATAGGCGGCCTCGTGGGAGCCGTCGTTGGAATGCTGATATACGGACTGATCCTTAAAAAGGCAGGCCTCGGGCCCAATTTCCCGCTGCTTGCGGTCTCCGGTCTGCTGGGCGGCGTTCTTGCTCAGATCGGCGATCTTTCCATGTCCATGATCAAGAGAGAAAGAAACATCAAGGACTTCGGTTCGGTATTTCCCGGCCACGGCGGAGTCATGGACAGATTCGACAGCATACTCTTTACCGCGCCGTTTTTTGAAATAATGATCACTTTTACGTATATACTTAAGATATGAGATCGGTTTCTGTTCTCGGAAGCACCGGCTCGATAGGTACGCAGACCCTCGAGGTCGCGGAACATCTGGGCTTTCGCGTCGAAGCTCTCGCAGCGGGAAGGAACGTTCTGCTTATTGAAAAGCAGGCAAGAAAGTTCCTCCCCGCAATTGTCGCGCTTTATGACGAGAGCTCCGCTTTGGAGCTCAAATCGCGCCTTTCCGACACCTCTGTCAAGGTCTTGTCGGGAGAAGAAGGGGTTTGCGAGTGCGCGGCATTTTACAAAAGCGATATCATCGTAAACGCGGTGACGGGTTCGTGGGGCCTTATGCCCACTATGGCGGCGCTGATTTCCGGAAAAACGCTCGCTCTTGCAAATAAGGAATCTCTCGTAATGGCGGGCGACACGGTAATGAAGACCGCGTCTGAAATGAAAACCGATATACTGCCTGTCGATTCAGAGCACAGCGCCATCTTCCAGTGCCTTCGCGCAGGAAGGCCGGGTGAGATAAGCAAGATCTGGCTCACCGCCTCAGGCGGTCCGTTTTTCGGAAAAAAGTCGGATGAGCTTGAAAAAGTCACGCCACGGATGGCGCTTGCCCATCCCAGCTGGAACATGGGCGAGCGCATAACGGTCGATTCATCCACCCTTATAAACAAGGGCTTTGAGATTATAGAGGCAAGGTGGCTTTTCGGGACAGAGCCGGACAGGATAAAGGTACTGGTCCATCCGCAAAGCATTATCCATTCGATGGTAAAGTTCTGCGACGGGAACGTGATCGCTCAGCTTGCCGATCCCGACATGAAGCGCCCGATCCAGTATGCGCTCACGTGGCCGGAAAGAAAGACCGCCGCCAGCGGTTTTGATTTGGCATCATGTCGTCCGCTCGAGTTTTACGAGCCTGATAACGAAACCTTCAAAGGCATCCGTCTCGCCCTTGACGCCTATTATAAAGGCGGGAACGCCTGCGCCGTGCTCAACGGGGCGGATCAGGCGGCCGTTCGAGCTTTTTTGAACGGAAGGATCGGATTTTTGGATATTTACCGTATTATTGAAAGAACCCTTTCCGACATAAAATATATAGCTTCTCCTTCGGTCGCTCAGATACTGGAAAGCTGCGGCGAGGCCGAAAAATACGCGGAAAAACTTTTGGAGGATTAATGACGCTCATTCTCGTTATCCTTATTTTCGGAGTAATTATATTTCTTCACGAACTCGGACATTTTATTGTAGCCAAGCTTTCGGGCATAACCGTGCTCGGCTTTTCGGTGGGTTTCGGTCCGGCGATAGTAAAAAAAGAATATAAGGGTACGACGTATGCCGTAAGGGCCCTTCCTTTAGGCGGGTACGTGTCCATGCTCGACAGCTCGGAGGCCGAATATGACGACGTCCATTACACCGAGGAACAGCTGAAGGGCGCATTTGACAAAGCAAAGCCCGTTAACCGTCTTCTTGTTGCGCTCGCCGGCGCCGTAATGAATTTTGTAACCGGCATTCTGATACTCACAATACTGTTTTCCGACGCGAAATGGGTGGTCGATCCGACGATAACCGACTTTATGGACGGCTTCCAATACGAATCAGAGGCCGGCCTGATGGTCGGAGACAGCGTGGTGAGCATAAACGGGTACCATGTTTTCACTTACAGCGACGTCGTGTCCGCGCTTTCTATCTACGAGGGCGAGCCTTTTGACTTTGTTGTAAAAAGAAACGGCCAAAGGGTCAAAATAGAAGATCTTCCTTTGGAGAAGAACATCTATTCGGAGGACGATCCCGAAACCCCGAAATACGGCATCGTTTTCGGGATAAAAGAGCTTACGTTCTTCTCCCGCATAAAATACGCCTTGAACAATTCTATGACCTTCCTCCAGGGAATAATCAAAAGCCTCGGCATGCTTATTTCCGGCAGAGCGAAAGCGTCGGATATGATGGGCACGGTCGGGATAACCACGGAGCTTACTCAAAGAGCGAAACAGTCGATGAGCGAGATGTGGTATTTTGTCGCGTATATCGCGATAAACCTGGGGTTGGTAAACCTTCTTCCCATCCCGGGTCTCGACGGCGGCAAGATCATAGTGATAATAATCGAATGGATAATCGGAAGGCCGGTAAGCGCCAGACTTCAGAACATAGTCTCATACATCGGGCTTGCAGCTATCCTTGCGCTGTTCGTTTTTGTAACGTATAACGATATAATCAGATTGGTCGGCAGGTAAAAAGAATGAGCAGGATCATCAACGTAGGCGGAGTAAAAATAGGCGGCGGATCGGACGTTTCGATCCAGTCCATGTGCAACGTTCCGACGGCCGACGTCGAAAGAGCGCTTGCACAGATCAACAAGCTCAAGGACGCGGGCTGCGATATAGTAAGGCTGGCCGTGCCCGACAATGAGGCCGCAGACAGTATAAAACACATATGCGAGCGTTCTCCGCTGCCAGTTGTGGCGGATATACATTTTGACTGGCGCCTTGCGGTAAAGTGCGCCGAGAACGGAGTTGCAAAGGTCAGGATCAATCCCGGCAACATCGGTTCGGAAAAAGGAGTCGAAATGGTGGCCTCGGCATGTAAAAGCAGGGGCATACCCATCCGCATCGGCGTAAACGGAGGCTCGCTTGACAAGGCGATCCTGGCCAAATACGGAAACACACCCGAGGCCATGTACGAGAGCGCTGCGGGCAACGCCGCCATACTTGAAAAATGCGGCTTCGGGGATATCTGCATATCGATAAAATCCTCCGATGTCTTCAAGACCGTAAAGGCCTACAGACTCGTCGCAAAAAACTTTGACTATCCGCTGCATCTCGGCGTCACTGAAGCGGGCACCGCGGAGCAGGGGACGATCAAATCGGCCGCGGCCTTTGGCGCGCTGCTTTGCGATGGCATAGGGGATACGATAAGGGTGTCTCTGACCGCGGATCCCGTCGAGGAAGTGTACGCCGCAAAAAAGATTCTCAGCGCCCTGGGACTAAATCGCCAAGGCGCGACCATCGTCTCCTGCCCGACCTGCGGCAGGACCAGGATAGATTTGATCCCGCTCGCCAAAAAGGTAGAGCAGCGCTTTTCCAATGTCAGATCCAGAATAACCGTGGCTGTCATGGGATGCGTCGTAAACGGTCCGGGCGAGGCTAGAGAAGCCGATCTCGGAGTTGCGGGCGGAGTCGGAGAAGGAGTCATATTCGTCAAGGGAGAACCGGTAAAAAAGGTCTCCGAGGATATGATAATCGAAGAACTTGCCGCGATAGCGTCACAACTTACCGGAGAAAAGATATGAACCAGCAAACTCTCGGCATGCTGTTCTCGGATGTTTCCCTGCCTGAAGGCGCTGAAAACATCGGGATTAAAAGCATATGCCTTACCGCGAACAAAAGTCTTCATATAACCGTATCCGAAGGGGAAAGCCTTTTCAGCGAGCTTTCCTCGGTCTTATATGACGCTTTGGGGATAGTCTGTGTTTTTGAGAGGGCGAGCGAGGCAAAGACGGTACAAGATCCGGAACCGATCTTGAAAACAGAAGGAAAAAAGCCGGACGATAAGAAATCGGCCGACATAAAGCCCGTTTCGGAAATCGAAAAAGCAGCTTCGTCCCACAGCGAGGAGAACGTCATATGGGGCAAGCCCGCCGGCAAAACGGTCGCGAGCATCGGCACCCTTACGCCCCAAAGCGGGAGATGCCTTGTCAGCGGCAGAGTGTTCTGGTGTGATTCAAAGAAAGTGCCCGGAACGGATGAGACCAGATTCAGCTTTGAGCTCACCGACGGTACCGGTTCGATAAAGATCATGAGGCGCTTCAAGGACGACGATATGCCTTCTTTAAAGGACGGCATAGGCACCGGCTCGTGGGTAGAGGTGAGCGGGAGCGTAAGCTACAGCGATTATGACAAGGATCTTGTGATCAGACCTACGGGTATCGCCAAGGCCGAAAGGATCTACCGACACGACGACGCCGAAGAAAAAAGGGTAGAGCTTCACCTTCATACCAATATGTCCGCCATGGACGCGCTCTGCTCGACCACAGACGTTATCGAGCTTGCCGCCAAAATGGGACACAAGGCAGTTGCGATAACCGATCACGGCGTTCTTCAGGCGTTTCCGGAGGCCATGAGCGCAGAGAAAAAAGTCAGAAAAAACGGAGTCGATTTCAAAGTCATCTACGGAGTTGAGGCGTACGTTATAGACGATCTGTCCTCAGCGCGCGTCGTCGAAGGTCCGGTCGGAGAATTCAGCGCTTCCGGACCGATAGTTTTTTTCGATATAGAGACCACCGGTCTCAATCCTAAGGACTGCGAAATAATTGAGATAGCCGCCGTGATAGCGGAAAACGATTCAGCGGTCAGGGAATATCACGCATTCGTGAAACCTGAGGGAAAAGTGCCGGAGGATATCACCAAGCTTACCGGCATAACTCAGGAAATGGCCGACGGCGGTAGACCCATCGCCGAGGTGCTGCCCGAGTTTCTTGCGTTTTGCGGGAATATGCCGCTCTGCGCCCACAATGCGTCGTTTGATATGTCGTTCATTAAAAAATACTGCAACGCCCTCGGCATTGAGCGTACCTTCACCGTCATCGACAGTCTGGTGCTGGCGCAGATGGCGCTTCCCGATCAGCGTCACCACAAGCTCAACGTCCTTGCCGAGCAGTTCAATCTTTCCTTCAACCATCACCGCGCCGGGGAAGACGCGGCGGTGTTGTCGCGTATCTATTATGAGCTTTTGAGAAAGCTGAACGAGGCGGACAAGCCGACCGCCCTCCTTTCCGATCTCAACCGCCTCGGAGCCGGCAAAGAGACGTATCATTTTATCGTTTTGGTCAAAAACCAGCAAGGTCTGAGAGATCTATACGAGTTGGTGTCGGTCTCTCATCTCAAATACTTCAAGCGCCATCCGATAATCCCCATGAGCCTATTGAATGAAAAAAGGGCGAATCTTCTTTTCGGCTCGGCGTGCGAGGCAGGTGAGCTTTTCAGGGCCGTTGCGGCAAAGCGTCCCGACGAGGACGTGGAAAGGATAGCGTCATTTTTCGATTACCTTGAGATTCAGCCTACTGCAAACAACAGGTTCATGATAAACGAAGGGCTTGCCCGCGACGAGCAGGAGCTCAGAGATTTCAACATAAGAATCTCGGAGCTTGCGGAGAAGCTCGGCAAACCCCTTTGCGCCACCTGTGACGTTCACTTTATCGATCCGGAGGACAGCATTTACCGCGAGATAATAATGACGGGCATGAAATATGCCGACGCCGGCCGTCAGGCTCCGCTCTATTATCATACAACTGATGAAATGCTGAGGGAGTTCTCATATCTCGGCGAGCAGCGCGCGAAGCAGGCGGTGATATACTATCCGAATATGATAGCCGATATGTGCGAGCCGGTGATCCCGGTAAAACAGGGGACCTATCCACCGCACATAGAGAATTCGGCAGAGCTCCTTGAAAAAATAGCTATCGAAAGGGCCCATGAGCTTTACGCGGAAAACGGCGTGCTTCATCCGGTTATTGAGGAGAGGATGAAGGCTGAGCTTACGCCTATCGTCGAAAACGGGTTTGACGTCATGTATGTCATCGCGCAAAAGCTGGTCGCAGAATCCAATAAAAACGGATATATTGTCGGCTCCCGTGGTTCGGTTGGCTCTTCGTTCGTCGCCTATCTTGCGGGGATCACCGAGGTGAACTCTCTTGCGCCGCATTACAGGTGTCCCAAGTGTCATCACACCATTTTCGGCGACTCCGAAAAGTATCATACGGGCGCCGATATGCCCGATATGGACTGCCCGAAGTGCGGGAGCAGGATGGAAAAAGACGGATTCGATATACCGTTTTTCACCTTTTTGGGCTTCAAGGGCGAAAAGGAGCCCGATATAGACCTTAACTTTTCGGGAGAATATCAGGCCCAGGCGCATAAGCACCTTCTGTCCCTTTTCGGAGAAGATCACGTTTTCAGAGCCGGCACCATCGGTACGGTAAAGGACAAAACGGCGTTCGGCTTCGTGAAGAAATACCTTGAATCAAAGGGTATGGAATTGCCGCATGCCGAAATGGACAGATTGGTCGCGGGATGCACTGGCATCAAAAGGACCACCGGTCAGCACCCGGGCGGGCTCATTATCCTGCCCGACGGCATGTCTATTTACGACTTTACTCCCGTGCAGCATCCCGCGGACGATCCGGGATCGGATATAATCACTACTCATTTCGATTATCATTCCATACACGACAATCTTCTTAAATTCGATATGCTCGGCCACGATGATCCGACCATGCTTCGCCATCTGTACGATCTCACGGGCGTAGATCCTCAGAAGGTCCCCATGGACGATAAGCAGACCATGAAGATCTTTACCGATATCTCGCCCCTGAATATAAAGACTGACGATATCCTTGAGCAGACCGGCGCCGCCGCCATCCCGGAATTCGGCACCAAATTCGTACGCGGCATACTGATGGAGACCAAGCCGACCACGCTCGATGGCCTGATACGCATATCCGGACTGTCCCACGGTACGAACGTTTGGCTCAATAACGCTCAGGAGCTGGTCCAGAACGGAACGGCGGATCTTTCCCAGATCATTTCCGCCCGCGACGATATAACCTCCTATCTTGTTTCGAAGGGCCTAGATCCTCAGTACGCCTTCAATATTTCGGAGGCCGTACGAAAGGGCAAGGGGCTCAAGCCCGATTGGGAAGCTAAAATGCTCGAAAACGACGTTCCGGCCTGGTATGTGGAATCCTGCAAGAAAATAGCATATCTATATCCCAAGGCCCACGCCACCGCATACGTCATGAACGGCTTCAGGATCGCTTATTATAAAGTCCACTATCCGCTCGCGTTTTACAGCGCGTATTTTACGATACGCGCGGGAGCGTTCGACGCGGAAATAATGGCGGCGGGCGACGACGTGGTGAGAAAGAAATACTACGAGCTCAAAGAGCTTCCCAAAAAGAAAGCTCTTGAAGAAGACATGATGAGTACGCTCGAAATAGTACATGAATTTTATAAAAGAGGTTTTTCCTTCGAACCGGTGGATATAATGAGATCGGAGCTTTCTTCGTTCAAGATATCCGGCAATTCTCTGATACTTCCTTTTACGTCTCTTAAAGGAGTGGGGGAGACTGCCGCAAGATCCATAGTAAGGGAGCGCGAGAAGGAACCGTTCATATCGGCTGAGGATATAGTGGCACGCTGTGAAAAGACCGGATGGTCGGTCATTGACGTGCTTGAGCGGGCGGGAGCGCTCAAGTCGCTTCCCAGAACGGCCCAGATGACACTGTTTGATTTTATGTGAGGTGATAAAGTGGAGTACGACAAGAAAAGAAAATTCCTTCTGAACGTGCTGTTCGTGTCGGTCATTCTTGCGCTGACTTATATTTTCTTTAAACACGTCGTTATCCTTCTGGCGCCGTTCCTTATTGCATTTTTCATAGTTCTCGCGCTCAAACCGCTGATAGGATGGCTGACAAGCAAGATCAAGATTAAACGCAAGATAGTGTCCATTATCATCGTGGCTCTGTTTTATGTAACGATAGGAGTCGCGGTCGCCCTCATCATAATCCGACTGATAGCTCTCATAGGAATGGTGTTTGCAGCTTTGCCCGACATATATCAAAACAAAGTCGAGCCTTCGATCTCTGCTTTGTCGCAGGGGCTTCAGAACATTATCCAGAGGTTCGATCCGTCGGCAGAGAGCCTTGTGGATACCACGATGAGCAATCTTACCAACTCTCTCGGTACGCTCGTTTCCAATGTATCCGTTCGTGCGGTCACCGTCATTTCGGGCCTGGTCACTTCGATGCCTACTGTTCTGATCGCCGTGATGTTCACTATAGCTTCCACTTTTTTCATCGCGTCTGATTACTACAGGATAACCGATTTTATGCTGCGCCAGCTTTCGGACAAGAGCCGCGAAGTCGTTATCCATATCAAAAACCATACTCTTAAATTGATAGGTAAGTATATAAGATCCTATCTCATAATCCTTGTGATCACCTTTTGCGAGCTTGCGGTGCTTTTTAATATCCTTAATTGGACGATAGGATTTCCGAAGCCCATGCTTTTTGCGATCGCGATAGCTATTTTCGACATTCTCCCCGTAGTCGGCACGGGCACCATACTCATTCCGTGGGCGATAATAGAGATCATACAAAGGAATTTCGTATTTGCTTTTTGTCTGCTGGGCGTTTACGTTATAGTAACGGTGATAAGGAATTTCATCGAGCCCAGGATAGTGGGAAAACAAGTCGGCCTTCATCCTGTGGTCACGCTTATATGTATGTTCGTTGGTATGAAGCTTTTCGGAGCTATAGGACTTTTCGGACTGCCCATCATAGCAAGTCTTGTCAAATCCCTGCATGACGACGGAATAATAAAAGTCTATAAATAAAACGTAGGTACGTACAGATGAAAAAGACCGTTCAAGTTAGAAAATGGCAGATAATCATGGTTGCGGCACTGCTTTTGCTTGTGCCTGTCGTGACCTTTTTCGTCGGCCTGAACGAGGGAAAACAAAATTCCGATCCGCTTCTCATATCGTACGCGGATCTCAACGAACGCGCCGCAAAGACTGTCCCCACGAGCCCGGAGCCGCAGCCTTCAAGCGCCGCTTCACCATCGATGCAGGCGGGAGCGATAGATCTTTCCGGAAAGACCGACCCTCAAACGCTGCAGACTTCACAAGACAGGACTATTCCAGACAATGATATGCAGCCCGAGACCCCGGGTGAAGGCGATACGACAGACGACAGGCAGACGCCTTCCGAGACTGAGCAGCCTGTCGAGAGCCGGACCGAACAGACTACGACAAAAAGCACCGGATCCTCAAAGGACCCGGCGCCTGAAACGGTTTGGATTTCGACAAAAGGCGGGACCAAATATCATCGTACCGCCACTTGCAGCGGGATGAAATCCGCGATAGAAGTGACTCTCGAATACGCTGAAGAAAACGGATATACCCCCTGTAAAAAGTGCTTCAAGTGATCATAGGATTATATGCGGGCTCGCACCTTTGATGGCCTGGACGGCCTCCGCAGGATCGTCCGCCTTGAATACGGCGGAGCCTGCGACGAGTATCTCGGCGCCCGCTTCTATGACAGACCCGGCGTTCGTTTTATTGATACCGCCGTCGACTTCGATCTTGGTATTGAGTCCGAGACGGGTTATCTCGTCCTTTAGCTCCTTTATCTTCAGCAGAGAGAAGGGATTGAACTTTTGGCCGCCGAATCCCGGCTCGACAGACATGACCATGATTACGTCGAGCTGTTCCAAGAGATGAAAAACGTGTTTTGCGGGCGTCGCCGGCTTTATGGCGACGCCGACTTTTTTATTAAGGCTTTTAATAAGCTCTATCTGTCCGTTGACGTCTCCTTCGGATTCAAAATGCACGGTAAGCATGTCCGCGCCGCTTTTTGCGAAAGTCTCGATATATTTTTCCGGTGTGCTCACCATCAGGTGCACGTCCAAAAAAGCATCGGTAGCTTTTCTTAAAGACTCAAGAACGGGGACGCCTATGGAGATGTTGGGGACGAAATGCCCGTCCATAACGTCAAAATGTATCATATCGGCGCCGGCCTTCATGACCATGTCGACGTCACGTCCCAAATTGGCAAAATCCGCGGATAAAACAGAAGGTGCGATCAAAACCATCTTTTTCACCGATCCTTTGACTTATTTCGCTGGCTGCAAAAAAAGTATATCACAGGGAACAAACAAAATAAAGCGTTAGTCTAAAAAACGTAATTAAGGAGGGCTTGATATGAAAAAAAGGAGTATCTTCATCGCTTTTCTGCTTATAGCCGTTTTATTGGCAGGTTGTTCTTCCTACAGCGGGATGAAAAACGAGGCCGGGATGAATTACGCGACCGATAAGACCGGCAACTATAACTATTACCACGAAGGCACGGAGCCTTCGGAAAGCGCCGACGATATCCCGGGAACGTCATACCGTGCGGCGGACGGCAATATTATTTCCTCCAGAGTGTATATCCAAAACGCCGATATCATCATGGAGACGCTTAAATACGATGAATCAGTTTCTGGCATTGAAGCCCTCGTTGAGAAATACGGCGGGTTTATTCAGAACCGTACCGTAAACGGCGACGGTGCCATAAGCAGCGGCTATTATTCCGCGCGCAGCGCAAGATATGTATTCAGGATACCCAAAGATAATTTTGAACCGTTTATGTCCGAGCTTCAGCAGTTCGGAAGCATAACCAGAAATCAGACCTACGTCGACGATGTCACCGATGAGTATTATGACTATAAGATAAGGCTCGATACGCTCAACGAGCAGAAAAAGCGCCTTGACGAGCTTATTTCTCAGGCGAAGGACATCAATGACATCATAGTGCTGGAGAACGCCGTCGAGGAGACCATTTACGAGATAGAGTCTATCAAGGGAAGCCTCAACAGACTTGAGTCTTTGATATCCTACAGCACGATATCTCTGAATCTGGACGAGGTATTTGAGTCGACCTTGATCAGGACCGTACCTCAGACATTCGGTGAAAGAGTTCGCGACAGATTCAGAAACAGCTTTGAAAACATTAAAAACGGGATAGAGGATTTCGGAGTATTTATTTTCGGAAGCATCCTTGAGATAGTTCTCGTGCTCGCGGTGATAGCTGTTCTGATACTGATCATTTTGAAAATAAACAAGCGCGCGCACAAGAAATCCAAAAAAGAAGTCGACGCTGATGAGCGGCCCGAGGAGAAAAAATAATAATCAGGCCGGCAGTTGATACTGCCGGCCCTGTTTTTTCGGTTGAATGAGTTGATTGGGAATGGTATAATAAACTCATACAATAACTGATTTATAGTGAAAGGACTGTTTTTATGTCGTTTTCTTACCGCAATGCATCTGCGTTCAGCGATTCCAGGACGCGCAGCGATCGTTTGACTCCGTGTTCGGGAATGTGCTCTCTCTGCATGGAAAATTGCCCCGGTACCTGCGAGATCGGTTTATCTGCCGTACTGGGAAAGGCCATGGTTTATCCGACGACCACAGGCAGCAATCAGGTGGCAAGCGAAAAAAACCTTCCTGTCGGTTTTTCAGACTTTAATATTAACGGACGCTGCTTCGGCGCCCTGGGAGTGTCGGAGGATCCGGATATTGCCGCTATATTCAACGTCGGTCTTGAACGTACGATCGGCAAGCGCAATCCGATAAAGCTTGCTGTCCCATTCACACTGCCTGCGCTCATCAAGCTGAATTGGCGTGACTATTTCAGCGCGGCTGCAATGATAGGCACCGTATGTGTCATCGGAGAGGGCTCGCCGTCAAGAGATCCCAACGTCGAAAAGGTGAACGGCAGGATCGTGCGTTTCGATATGTTGAACGAGATGCTCGATTGCTTCAGAAAGTATTACAGAGGCTACGGTCAGATCGTGCTGCAGTGCAATCTTGAGGACCTTAATGCAGGTCTTGCGGAGTTCGGCATCGAAAAATGCGGCGTTCAGGCCATTGAATTCAAATTCGGCCAAAGCGCAAAGGGGACACAGCCTGCCAGCCGTATGCCGTCCTTTGAAGCGGCGCTTGCCAAAAAGAAAGACGGATATATAGTTCGTCCCGATCCGGACGACCCTATTGTCCGTGAGCAGGTGGAAAACGGCAACTCGCCCGTATTCTGGTCTTTTTCCCGTCTGCCCATGTGGACTGAAGGATCGCTGCGTGAGCGAATCGATTCTTTGCGTAAGCTTGGAATGAAAAACGTTTATTTCAAAACGGCAGGGTTTGACCCCGAGGACCTTAAGCGGATACTGCTGATCGCCTCCGAGCTTGAGGTAGATATGGTGACGTTCGACGGAGCAAGCGGCGGGTCCGGATACAGCCCCAGCAAGATGATGAACGAGTTCGGACTGCCGGCAGTCTGCATAGAAAGCGCCATTCTTCCTGTTTGCCGCGAGCTCGAAGCTAAAGGTAAATATATTCCTTCCATAAGCATCACCGGCGGATTTGCCGCTGAAGATCAGGCCTTCAAGGCTTTGGCGTTCGGCGCGCCGTACGTTGCGGCGGTCGGATTGTGCCGCGCCACCATGGCTGCAGCGATGGTTGGGAAATTCGTGGGTCAGCAGACAGAGTCGGGCAGCGTTCCCGCTCATCTGAAACGCTACGGAGCTACGGTCGAAGAACTCTTCCTTGAATTGCCGGAGGTCCGCGCGATATACGGCAAAAATGCCGATATTTCTCTCGGCGCGGTCGGTGCGTACTCATATCTTCGTAAAATGGCTTTCGGTGTACAGCATTTCGCGGCGCTTAACCGAAAGTTTGACGTCAGCCTGTTGGGCAGGGAAGATCTGATCCCGCTGACTAATGATGCACGCCTGCTTTTACAAGGCAAATGGTTCAATTATTGATCTTATTGCGGTCTGATCAAAAATAATGGCCGGCAGTTAATACTGCCGGCCATTATATTTTCGTGTCTATCAGAACAGTCCGGAAATGACACCGTTTTCGTCCACGTCGATCTTTTCCGCGGATGGTACCTTGGGCAGTCCGGGCATGGTCATGATGTCGCCTGTGAGCGCCACAATGAAACCGGCACCCGCCGAAACTTTGAGGCTTTTTACATTTATCTCAAAGCCGGACGGCGCGCCCAAAAGATTAGGGTCGTCGGAAAACGAGTATTGGGTCTTCGCCATGCAGATCGGCAGATCTCCGAAACCGAGCTGAGTGAGCTTTTCCGCCTGCTTTTTTGCGGCCGGAGAGAGCACGACGCCGTCTGCTCTGTAAATGCGTCTGCAGATAACGTCAAGCTTTTCTCCTATCGGAAGGGACGCATCGTATGCCGTTTTGTATGTGTTCGGCGTATCGCACAGTCTTACGACCTCTTCGGCAAGCTCCTTACCGCCTTCGCCGCCTTTCGCCCATACTTCGCTGATTATCGCCTTTACTCCGTACTCGGCGCATTTATTTTTGAGAAGACCGAGTTCCTCCTGAGTATCGGAAGGGAAGACGTTGACCGCCACGACGCACGGCAGGCCGAAAACGTTTTTGACGTTGTCGATATGGCGAAGAAGGTTGGGAAGACCTTTTTCAAGCGCGCTGAGGTTTTCGTGAGTAAGCTCGGTCTTGGGAACTCCGCCGTGATACTTGAGAGCTCTGACAGTCGCCACGACTACGACGGCGGAGGGCTTGAGCCCGGCCAAGGGACACTTTATATCGAGGAATTTCTCAGCGCCGAGATCCGCGGCAAAGCCGGCTTCTGTGACGACGTAATCGCCCAGCTTAAGAGCAAGACGGGTCGCCGTTATTGAGTTGCAGCCGTGCGCAATGTTCGCGAAGGGACCGCCGTGTATGAACGCCGGAGTGCCTTCGAGTGTCTGGACGAGATTGGGCTTGAGCGCGTCCTTGAGGAGCGCGGCCATGGCGCCTTCGGCCTTAAGATCATGAGCGGTGACGGGCTTGCCGTCATAGGTATAGGCTACGATCATCCTGCCCAGCCTCGCTTTGAGATCGGTTATGTCGGACGACAGACACAGAACGGCCATTACTTCGGAAGCCACGGTTATATCGAAGCCGTCTTCGCGGGGTACGCCCTGAGCTTTTCCTCCGAGACCGTCGATAATATGCCTGAGCTGGCGGTCGTTCATGTCGATCGCGCGTTTCCACGTGATCTGCTTTACGTCGATGCCGAGAGAATTGCCCTGCTGGATGTGATTGTCGAGCATGGCGGCCAAAAGGTTGTTCGCGGCTCCTATGGCATGAAAATCTCCGGTGAAATGAAGGTTTATATCCTCCATCGGTACTACCTGCGCATAGCCGCCTCCGGCGGCGCCGCCCTTGATGCCGAACACCGGGCCGAGAGACGGTTCTCTAAGGGCGACTATGGAGTTTTTGCCTATCTTTCTCAAACCGTCGGCAAGACCTACGCTGGTGGTGGTTTTGCCTTCGCCCGCGGGAGTGGGAGTGATGGCCGTGACCAATATCAGTTTCCCGTCGGGTCGATCCTTAAGCTCGTTCAAAAGCTTATAGTCTACTTTTGCCTTGTATTTTCCGTACTGCTCGATGTGATCGTCGCCGATCCCCGCTTTTTCGGCGATTTTGGTGATGGGGAGACATTTGCAGGATTGCGCGATCTCTATATCAGTCATTGAAGACCTCCGTTACAGTATTCTCCACATGGATTATATCACCGCAACATGACCGTTGCAAATAAAAAACCTTTTAGTTATAATATAAAAAGACTTAATGAAAAGGTGTTTCATGGGCTTTTTGTTTCTAGGTATAGTGCTTTTGATGATAGGCGCGGATCAGGCCGTAAAATATACAGCGGAGCTGTATCTCAGGGGAGATGGATCGCTGCCGTTGATAAAGGGCGTTTTTCAGCTTACGTATTGCGAAAACACCGGCGCAGCGTGGAGCCTTTTCAGGGGAAGCCGCTGGGTGTTCGTCGTACTGACTGCCGCGGCCGTTATCGCGCTGTGCGTGATGCTTAAAAAACGTATGTTCAAACATTTCATAGGGACTGCGGGAGCCTTGCTTATCATAGGCGGCGCTCTGGGAAATCTGATAGACCGTATTTTCAGAGGATACGTCATTGATCTGTTCGACTTCGTTCTGATAAGTTTTCCCGTGTTCAACGTCGCCGATATATGCATCACGATCGGCGGCGTGTTCTGGGTAGTGTATTTCCTGTTCTTGGACGGCAAAAAAGATGGAAATAAAAATAAGATATGAGCTCGAGGACGATCAGGTAAGGCTCGACGTCTTCGCGGCCCAAAACGGCGGCATCTCAAGAAGCTTCGCTCAAAAGCTCATTGAAGAGGGCAAGGTCCTCATTGACGGCGTACCGGGCCGCAAAAACGACGTGCTGAGCGTTGGTCAGGAGATAACCGTTTTGATCCCCGATCCGCGCTCGTCCGAGGCTGAGCCCGAGGATATACCTCTGGACATAGTTTATGAGGATGACTCGCTCATAGTCATAAACAAGCCCCGCGGTATGGTCGTGCATCCTGCTCCGGGCAATCCTTCAGGCACGTTGGTAAACGCACTTCTGTTTCATTGCGGAAAGTCGCTTTCGGGAGTTGGCGGAGTGATTAGGCCGGGTATAGTGCACAGGATAGATAAGGATACCTCGGGACTTTTGGTCGCTGCCAAGACCGACAATGCGCATCTTTGCCTTTCCGAGCAGCTCAAAGACAAAACGCTTTCGCGTGTTTACGACGCGGTGATCTACGGCAGGTTAAAAGATCAGGCCGGCCGCATAGAAGCTCCTGTCGGCCGAAGCCTGAAGGACCGCAAAAAGATGGCTGTCGTCGATTCCGGCAGATATGCCGCGACAAGATATGAAGTTTTAGCGGAGTATAACGGGTTCAGCCACGTAAGATGCGAGCTTGAAACAGGCAGGACCCACCAGATCAGAGTGCATATGGCCTATCTCGGCCACCCGCTTGCGGGTGATCCCGTTTACGGTCCCAAGGATGATAAAACGGGCCTCATGGGTCAGTGCCTCAACGCCAGCCGGATAAGCTTTCTGCACCCCGAAACTATGGAAAGAATGAGCTTTGAGGTGCCCCTTCCGGATTACTTCATCGAGTTTATAAAGAGGATCTCATGAACAAATTTGAAAATTATCTGATAATGACCGATTTGGACGGCACCCTTCTCAACGACAGCCTCCATATCTCGGGGGAAAACTATGACGCCATCGAATATTTTATGGCAAACGGCGGAAAGTTTTCTCTTTGCACGGGACGCACCAAGCTGGGTATGCAGCATTTCCTGGACGAAGTCAATATTAACGCTCCCGCCGTCATTTCAAACGGAGCGATAATATACGACTTCGATCTGGACCTTGCCGTTTCTAAAAAGATGCTTCCCGAAGAGTGCTGCGATATGACTAGAGAGCTTGCCGAGCGTTTTCCCGGCGTCGGGCTTGAGGTAGTGACGGAAAGCGGCGTCTACGTTATCAAAAACAACGAGATAACCACCGAGCATTGCAGACGGGTCAAAGTCCCCTTCGTCGAAAGAAGGATCGACGAGAGCGAAG
>JAEEGL016717345.1_pt1 | contig 22551 bp, 18 predicted proteins | sample 9134231 | NCBI WGS metagenome assembly JAEEGL01 (sample SAMN16246548, study PRJNA631951) | gut metagenome | biome: gut microbiome; feature: rumen; material: fiber-attached | host: Bos | place: Iran: Karaj | collected 2018-10
GTGACAGTAGCAAGGTCGTCGTCCATATCCCGCACGATCGCGGGCATCTTTTCGATCCCGAGCGCTTTGCACGCCGCCATGCGCCGGTGCCCGGAGACCATTTGGAACGATCCGTCCGACATTTGCCGTACAATCGCAGGCATGAGCACGCCGTTCTCTGCGATGCTTTCTTTCAGTCGTTCCATCGCTTCGTCTTCGTTCACCTGAAACGGGTGATTCGGAAACGGCTGAATCTGATCGATGCGGATTACAACGATGGTTTCTTTTTCCTGTTTTGTACTCATGCGTTGCTCACCTCCGGCAGTTCCTTCAGCCATGCAAGAAACTCGTCTCGCGGAATCAGGATGCGCTTTCCGATCCGCTTCGAAGGGAATCCCTTGCTGTGGCTCAGATTGTAAGCGCCGACTCTGGAAATCCCCAGAAACGTCGCCATCTCCTCTACGCTGAGCGTATAGGGCAACTCTTGTGTATTTGTGTATGATTGTTTGTTCATACGCTTGGTTTCCTTTCTTGGTCCTTGTAATCTGTGCTTATCACCTTGGCGTCCCGAAGCGGCAACGGTCTCATTTCCTTGATCAGGGGAAACGGTGTATCTGCACCGGCGTTCTCTCTTGCCGGTCGCATTCAAAATTAGTCCCTCCATACCCATTGCAGGAAAACAGCGATTTTTTGCGGGAAAAAGCAAAATGTTCACAGTTTCTTAAATGACTTATTTTTTCTTCGCATTTTTAGTCCTCCCATACCCAATGCGAAAAAACAGTCTTTTTTTGCAGTTCTGATGGAGCAGTTCATAAATCGTTCGTTTTTGCTTTCGTTATTCTTTTTTCAAAGTGCTTACAAAACAAAAAATGATGATCATTCTCAATCATCATTTCCCACGCAGAATTATATTGGGTTCTTGACATTTATACAATAGTTTTGTATCATGTTGTTTGTGGTGATATGAATACTCCAAAATTAAAGGAATCTGTATTCTCTAAAAGTGAGGTTGCGATGGACATCAAAAAGGACTATTCAGAATTTGAATTAACCGCGTATGACCGGTATCGTATGAAGCGGGAGCACCGAAAGGATATTATCTTAGGGTACTTCCATAACAAGGTCCGTTTCGATGCAGAAAAGCGAACGATCCGCTTTTATGTCGATGATCTCAATGAAGATTATTCGATGGACAGCTTGATTGACGAGTACCAAGACGAACAAGAGCAACGGCGTGGTGTCAAACTGAAAGACGAGCCGGAGGACAAGAAATATGTCGCGGCAAAAGTCAAGAAAAATAGAGAGCAGTATGCCCTGCTTCAAAAGAAATACGAGATAGAGCGCATATCGTCGCATGGCGATCCAACCGATTTTTCCGATTATCCGACTGATGAAAATGGGAACATTGATTACGATGCCGAGGAGCCGATCCGTCAGCCAATGAACGATGTGCTCAGCGGAACGTGTGTGACCATTCGATATGGCGAAGGGATTTTGGATTTCGTGTATTCCGATCTCATTACACCGATGAAGGAAAGATACGCTATCTATCGTTTGTTCCGCAGAATCAGAGAAAAGGATGATATTGACCTTCCGGTGGCAGAACCTACCGAAGAAGAAAAACCGGAAAAGATTTATAACCGGACACAGGAGATCGTAGAGCATTACTTTCAGTTCTGTTCTACTTGCGACGATCTCGGCGACGCGCTGTATGCTTCCCTCTACTCCGCGCTGTTCCCGCCGTGTTTTGTTGGATACGACGCAGATACAGATAGGATGATGGGACGCTATGCGGATTATCTGGTAACGCTGCAAAAGGAATACCAGGAGCTTCTTGAATTCGTTTATGACGAAAACTTCCATCCCGAAGTACTCGGAAACCTCTATCCGAGCGAACGATACCATTTGTATCGGGATATACACGATCTGCCCGATTCTTATATTCGTCGCGAAGAATTGATGATCTCACACGAACACATGGGCAGCCCAAGGCGTATGCCGTTCGGAATGGAACAGGAGGAATACATCAAGAGAATCATTAAGGCGTTTTCCTCGAACGCAAGCGATGCGGAAAAAGCATTTGCAAAAGAATATGGATTGGACGATGGACACCTTACCATGATGATCCGCCGTCCGTCCTTTATGAGCATTCAATATGACGTCTCCACCGCGGCGGAGATGCTCGAACTGGAGTTCACGAAGATGCTGGAGGAGAATATCCGCTTCCGCAAATGCAAGCGTTGCGGCAAGTATTTCATTATGAAGGGCAATTACGATACGAACTACTGTGATCGGATTGCGGAGAGCAGTACGCGCACCTGTCAGGAACTTGCAGCGATCGAGAACTACAGAGCGAAGGCAGCCGAAAACAAGGAATATGCGTTATACAGCAAATACTACAAGCGCTATTCTGCGCGCGTAAAGGTACGCCAGATCAAGGAAGCCGATTTCAAGAAATGGAAGTATCAGGCGCTCACGAAGCGTGATGAATGTGCCGACGGTAAGATCACAGTTGAGGAATACGAAGCGTGGCTCGAAGCCTCCTTCCCCAACCGGAAGAAAAAGAATTGAAAGGACAAACCAATGGAAAAGCAAAACCAATCCGAACTAGAATTGCTCCAGGTTCTTGCAGAAAGTGAAACCGACGTCGCCGCCGGTCGCGTTGCTCCGATAGAAGATACGTTCCACGATCTGCGTACACTCTTGGCCGAAACAAAAGACGGATGAGCCCTCAGGGCGTCATCCGTCTTGTCTAATTTCAAAAGGATTTGTCCTATTTAGATAAGTATTTGTCTAATTTAGACAAATGATTTGCGTAATTTCTTCAAATTTCACTAATTTAGGCAAATGATTCACCTAAATGCCATCAGATTTGTCTAATTCAGGCGGCGATTTGAGTAATTTTCATCAAATTTATCTAATTCAGGCAACGATTTGCCTAATTTAGATAATGATTTGAGTAATTTTCATCAGATTTGTCTAATTTCAATGCCGATTTCGCTAATTTACGCAAGATTAGTCTAATTCACACAAGTAGCATTGTTTCAATTAAGCAATACAAGCGGTATTACGCACTGTGCTGAACCTTGTACAATCTGGTTGGCTCTTAATGAAGCTTTTGATATGACGGATCGGTTTCTTCCCGATATAAAACACCGTATTGGTTTGCCCATCCCTTATTTGTTCTTCATCTTGATCCTCCTCTACCAACCGGTTATAGATGGTTTCATTCAATCGCTGTTCTTGAACGCTTTTGAAATGCAGATACGGATCGGAATCGTTTCGCTGCCGAAGAGCGATGTATTCTTCCCTTGAGATCTCCATAACGCTTTGGATTGCATCCTTATGATTGTGTTTTACCCGAGGCATGTCCCGCGTGATTCTTGCCGCCTCCTTTGCGGATTCTGCCCGGATTGCAAACTCGATCGGAATGTAGTATCTTTTGCCGACATGTCCGCACTTTGCTGTAACGCTGTAATACTTCTTCATGATTTTACCCTCCTTCACTTGCTCAGATAGTGCTCTTCCTTGTAGTGATCCCAACACATGCCCTCATTGAAAACCGGATCTTTGCAGTCTCTGCAGCGGCAGGTTTTCGCCGACGTCGATTCCTGCTTTCTCTGAAGCTCCAATCCCCTGCTTTTCTTGGTGATCAGTTCTGCTGCGCTCATTGCTATGTCCTCCTCGTTTGTTGTTGCTATCATCATAAAGCACGCTTTTGCACAGCCGTAAATTTGATTGACAAAAACAGCACCACGCGGTGTCGGTGCTGTTGCGATAGCGATTATAGATAAGGCAATTCAGGATTAAAAACTGGAGTAATCTATAGTTCCATGAATGCAGGTTAAAGAAAAGCTTTCATATACGCTTAATTATCATAACGGAACTTGACATCACGTAAGAGATTCCGCTTGTTCTGATACTTTATTTCAAGATCTCTGTCGCCTGCTTGACGAGCAATTTTGACTCCAACACCGTACATTTCAAAGAGTTCGTTATCGGTGCCCATCGTAATTGGAAACCATTCGCATGACGGATCATTTCTGTCTATCAATTCACAATATCGATCTATCTCTCTGCTACATAGATCGTATTTCTGCATATTCCTTAACGTCAAGATTAATGCCCTTTCAAGATGGACATAATCATGAATAATACTGTCGTGGAAATCGAACGTTTCTCTTTCGCTGAATTCACATTGTTGTTTTCTCCACACTTCGCTAAAACGAGCAAACGCTTCATCTGCCAAAGCGATCGCTTTTTCCGTATCTTTCATCACAAGATAACAAGCTACTTGTTCGATCAGAAAGCTCTGATAATGACTTGTCCATTCACTCAACCATACAGTATAGCCATCTTTTATGGCTTTTTGATAAATATGATCAGGAATACTGAAAAACTCATCGTCATCCGCGAAATACAAAGTGAAATAGTTTTCTTCCAAATACGCGTTATAGTCTTTCAAAGACTTACAAACTGCAGACGCCAACCGAATTCTTTGTTCAGCATTTACTGAATCCGAGAAATAATCTATTTCTTCTTTACCGGCGTCATTCTTGGAGTAAGCCCAAAACAAATAGAAACACTTTAGGCCTTCATTTGTAAACTCTCCAAGAAACTCACCCGTTTCACGCAATGTCAACGATAAATCATCTATCACTTCCCGAAGAATAGTGATCTTAGATTCGACAGAGCTATCCTCTTTCCATTTACGCTCGTAAGCTTGGATTGCTTCGCTCCTTTCATCCTCATGTATATCTGAAGGCGCAGCAGAACTCTCCTCGAAAGACGGATAGTAGTAATGATCGTGATAATCTATTGTCGGCTGAAGGGTAATCCAAATAGCTCGCATTTCATCTCGCTGATAACTACACAGCACGTCGAAATTAATGAAATCATCAACGATTTCCTTGTAAACAAGCGCCAGTTCCGTAAATCTCGATTCCTGAAAGCTATCAGCATTGATGTATTCATGATCTAATGCTTTCCCAATTGGCGTCAGAATTGACAGAACTACAAAATTCTGGTGCGAGAACGAGTCATCGTAATGAGCAAACTCAAGCAAATAAAGAAGGCTTTGCGTCGCTTTTAACTCTCTTGTAACAGCATCTATTCCCTGATCTGTTATGGAAGATTGTCTCGATTCTTTTGAATAAAAACTGCGATAAAGCGAATAGTATAAGCTGATTCTCTGCGCTTCAAATAACGTATTTGGGTTTTGGATTTTTTCTACTAAAGAGAAAACCCTTTCTTGAATTTTATCGTCAAAGATTGTGCTGCCCATCGGCGTATCTTCTGTATCAAAGTAGTTTTTGCAAAGCCAGGAATACTCCCAAAGGACGTGCCGTGTGTCTTCATCCTTTTCAAAAACGCCATTGAGAATTACAGCTTGTAGAAACAGTATTCGATTTTTCATATCCGAACGCTCAATGCTTGTATCCACCTCTTCTAATTCCGCATCAGCCAACTCATGCAACATATTGCTTAGCACTGGAAAAGATGAGATAGTCGGCTTGAGTCTGTCTCTTGCAGTTTTCATCACGATCGTGTGAGCAGCAACCTCATCCAATTCTGAAACATATCGTACCCATCCACGATTGATTAGTTCCAGGTTCAGTGCATCAATGTTGCTGTCGGACAATTTACAAAGAAACCGTTTGTCGATATGAATGTCACCAAGCAGCGCGAGGCAGGATAATGCACGTTTCGCATCATACGAAAGGTTGGACATATCGAACAGAGTACGGAAATAGCCTTCGATCGTATCAGTTTTTGTGCCGTCCTTCATGGAACGGATCTTTGCTTTGCTGATCTCGGATAATCCGTTCTTTTCAAATCGAGAGACGGCTTCGGAAACGGACAGCCCTGACGCCTGAAGGTTCTTGGCAAACAGATCGATAAACATGGTGTGTCCGTCCACAGCATCAAAGAGTTTTTCGATCTTCTGCTTTTCTTCGTCCATCAGGAAGCCGTGGTATCCAACGGTAAACAGATCCCATTGTTCGTCCGCCTGCAGACTTCCCAAGGTGATATGTCGGATTGTCTGCTCATTAGCAAACAAATCCTTTGTCTGCTCTCTCGTGGTGATCAGAACACGACAAGGCAAGGATAGCAGGTTCTCAAACAGAGCGTCATCTTCTGCAAAACTGTAGTCATCAACAATCAGCAGCGTATGAGAATCCGTGAGAGACAGTCGGCGTAGGTTGTCTTCTGCTGAGACTGCTTCTACCGGAACATTTGCAAAGGAAATGAAGCTCTGATCACGCAACAAGGCATCCGTATCGGTTTTAAAGGTGCCAAAGCAAACCGTATCGTATTCGTTCTCGAATCGTTTTCCGTATGCCTTTGCCAACTCGGTTTTGCCGATGCCGCCGAGCCCGCGAAGAAAGACGACGTTCGCATCACCCGTAAAAGCTGCATGGATTTTTCCGAGCTCCTGTTCTCTGCCGATGAAGGATGCCAGCGGAGCACGTCTTGCAGAATACAGGAAACAACGTCCGGGTACGGTTTCCTCAACAATCGACTGCAAGGCGTCTATCAGCTCCTGATCGCTCGAATATCTTGCATTTGCATGCGACGCCAATGTCTTCCGGAAAAACGCTTTGATCAGACGCTGACTTTTGGGGCTTGTCGAGCTGAACAGGGAATTGTCGGACAGATCCCAATCGCTGAAGCGGAGGCAGTCGTCAGCCTCCGGAAACCGATTCATGATCCTGGAGAATGCAATTGAGCCGACGCCATAATAGTCCGTTGCCTTGCAAATGCTCTTACGCTTTCCCAGACGAAGCTCAGGCGCCGCATAGTCATAGGAATAACTGATCGACGTATCAAGATCTGCGACTTTGCGCTCCGAAACAACGCTGTCAAAGTCGAACAGCTTGACAAGCTCCCGCGTCTCCGGAAGAACCAGAAAATTCTCCGGCTTGATGTCCAGCAGCAGCATCCCTTTTTCGTGGTAGAGCGCTACTGCCTTTGCAAGCGCAAGCAGCGTTTTGAACAACTCATGCAGATTTGCATCCGCGACTTCGCTGTAGGGCTTGCCGTTATCCGTGCCCATGATCATGTATGCTGTGCCGTTTCCGTACAGCAAGGATTCCTGATATTGGACAGTCGAATTGATGGTGTCCTGCCACGAGGACAAAAGCTGATGCTTTTCGTATTCGCCTTCAAAGTGCTGTAGTGCTGCATCCCGCTCGGAATCAGTATTCCAAGTCAGGCTGCCGTCATCATTACGATCGATCTCTGCTTTTGCGGGGCAGAGCTCCTTAATGCGAACGAAATGCGGAAGGCCAAACGAATCTTCCCAGCAGGCGCTGTAGACAATGCTGTTTGCGCCGACGCCGAGAACGCTGTCGATCATATAGGTACGATCGGTATTCTGCAATTTGAGGACTGTGTTCTTTCCCAAGGGCTTTCTCATAAATGCGCTCTTCTCCTTTTTATGCCGATACCGAGACTATACAACAGTAAAAAAGTCGTTTGTAAATTCGTTTGACATATAGCATTATACCGCAAGATGCGCTAAAATAAAAGATGCAGCAGGAGGAATATCGTATGAAAGGCAAATATACGCAGGCATTGAGCGACTTGATGTGGGAGCAATCTGCCATTGACGCAGCTATGGACGACGATTATCAGTCTGTGCTTGCTGTGCTGAATTCGGATTCCTTCCGTCCGTTCTCCGTTCGGCTTTTGGCGTTCGTCAACCAGCTATGGGGGACGGAATACGATGCGGATACTGCTGCCAAAGCTGTTTTGAAATCAGCGAAACAGAAGGAAGTGGCTATCACCCGAAACACTGTCTTGAATTGGTTTTCCGGACAGAATACTCCGAATATGGGAGTAAGCAGCAGAGAACGGATGTATACCTTTGCATTCGCGCTCGGCTTAACCTCGGATCAGACGGATCTTTTATTCAACAAGGTTCTGCTGGATCGTGCGTACAATCCGCGAAGCATTATGGAGTTCGTCTATCGGTACTGCATCGCCACCGGAAAAACGTATCAAATGGCGTCCGCACTGCTAAAGCAGGCAGCGGCAGTTCTTGCCGGCGATGATTCTTCCTTTGAGACAATCGGAACGCAGCAGATGGCAGCCATTTCTGTTTCCACAAAAGATGAAGAAGAATTACTTTCCACAATTGAGCGAAATCGCCATAGCTTCGTACTGAGCGATGTCCGCGCTAAGGCAGAGGTGCAGAACCTGCTCGACAAGATTCGCGGCAATCTGGTTCTGAGGGAGTATCAGCTTCACCACCAAACGGAGAACTGCAATCGCGATCTTTTGGGCAGAGACACCGATTCTCTGGACTTTATGCTCTATGTCATCAAGGATCAGGAGAGCACAAGCAAGAAAACGAAGAGGCTGCCCTCTTTGCCGGACTTGTTCCCAAAAGAGATTGCGAACGACTTCCCGGATAAAAGCACGTTTTCGCTGAAGGATCCGTCGTCCTATATACTGCGCAAAGAGATCATTTTCCTTGCGTTCTACTATTTCTGGGCAAAGATCTCAACCGATAAATGCGATGTCGAGCCTGCCGATCTTTACGATGAATTCAAAGACAATCTGAATCAGCGCTTGGAAAGTTGCGGATTATCGCCGTTATACGCAGGGAACCCGTATGATTGGATGTTCCTTTATTGTGTATGTGCCGCCAATGAGGACTTAACACCATTGGATGTTTTCAGAGGGTTATTGTCACAATTGGATCAACGCAAATAACGATTCAGAGCAACGCCCTTACCAAACGCACTTAGACGGCTTTCAATCGCAATCAATCTTACCTGCTTGCAAGGAATGCCATTAGTAACAGTGTCAGCTAATTGTTTCTTATGATATTATATCCTTTTTCTTAGTATCCATTACGCACACTTTGATAGAATGATACTTTTAAAGAAAGCATCTTCCTGAAAAACTCAGAACATTCAATTGTAGGCATCAATGATTCACTAACAAGTTTATGTGCCATAATTTCGTACAAAAGCAACCATCTAGCTCCTGATAGTTTCTCGCCTTGTAATGAATTCATCAACCGTTCTATCGCTTTCTTAATGCTTCCAGCAACTGATTTTGATCTTATAACCTTGCGATTTCTGTTTTTCCATAGATCCAATGCAATTATCGTAGCAAAGTCATTATCACCATTGATTACTCGAAGAAGGTTATCACCATCAATTTCAAGGTTAAGATCCCGTATCAACTGGATAAAAAGCAATGTCTCTTGTTGGAGTTCGCTCTCCACGCTTTTAGATAATTCTGTATTGAATACCCTTGTAAGTCCGCCTTCATCTATTCCATCAATGTTCTCAATCAAATACTCCGTCACATACTTCCCATATTTGGGATCTAAAAGCATAATGTTGATTAATGTCGGTATCACAATATTCAATTCTTTCTTTTCTGGTAAGTCCTTTCCTCTCAAGTATTTAAGCGCGTATTTATATGCTCCCTTTTCCCCTGCAGCATGTAGCTGAGAAGCCATATTCAATACTCCAAATACACCCCCGTTATCAAGTGCTTTGACATATTGGTCTTTAATGTCATAGATGATTTCGTATGGGTATTTTTGAATCTCCGTTTTCGATGTATTCAGGGATAAATCGTATTCGTTTAAAACCTTCTCAATAATAGATAGACTATCCTGCGCATGTGTCTCGGTTCTAAAATAGAATTTATAATCATCGACATAACGAACAAATATGAAACCTTTTTCTTCAAGAAGGGCATCGATTCTTGCAAGTATTATTTCTGAAATAATCCTTGATGTGTATGGCCCAACTATTATGCCGTTTGTTTCGTTATTCTTTAAGTATCGTGTGAAACAATCCAACGTATCCGCAATCTCATAATCAGATTTAATGTTTTGAGGTTCTTTTGTTCTCAGATATGATTTTGCTTGTTCTTTGCCGCATATAGCCCATGCAATAGAATGGGTATACATTGAGTTATAGCAGTTTGTAATATCAACTTTTAGGCGGTATCTAAAACCTAGAGATTTCAAAATACTCCTATGGATTCCCTTGATGAAATCACTCCTAACATGTAGACTTTCTCTAATCGATTCACAGTTAATTAGAGATTCCAATTCTCCATAATCATTATACAAAAACGTGATTGGTGATAGTGAATTGTTACTGTGTGCATATCTTTTTATTTCTTCCCAGTGCTCATCTATATACTTTGATAATCGTATAAATGCTTCAGGATTTGGTACCGATAATACCCGCCTAGATATATCATTTTTGAACATAGAAAGCGTTGTAGGTGAAGTCGCGGCTTTGCTTCCGGTCTTCTTCGTGGTGGATACGAGCGGTATCAATTCATCTACATGTTCAACTAATTGCTTTGTAGAAAAGCAATTGGGAAACTGTTCTGCAAAAAACCCGTATTTCAAAATATGAACAAGAAAGTTTTTCCCGTTCAATTTTGTGCGATTTAAACTCAATGTCATACCAAATACCCCCTCCATATTCAATTCCACTCGTGCCTGTTACAAGCTTTGTACAACTTCTGTATCAAGTTGCTTTTTTCGTTCTTTCCAATCCGGCATATGAATTGTCAAAAAGTCATAGAAATCCGTGTTATGATTTGGATACAGTAAATGCGTCAACTCATGTAACACAACATATTGAATACACCGAATATTGGCTTTCAGTAGATACTCATTAAGTGTAATCTTATTCTTCTTTGGTGTACAACTGCCCCACAATGTCTTCATTTTCTTAATTGAAATAGCCGGCTTGTATATACCGTACTTTCGTATCACAGATTCGTAATAATGATCAACTTCTCGTTGATACACCTTCGCTGCAGTTTGTCTCCACCATTTGGAAAAAACGTTTTGAACTAAATCCTCGTTCTCAATATCTGTTACAAACAAATGGATCCTCTTTTCATCTATTTCAACGCGGTTGTTTAATGATGCTTCTTTATAAATCCGCATGTCTTTACCAAGAAACTGAGTAGAAGAACCATTTCTGATCTCTGCGAGATTGTTGAAACCACTTGTTCTCTTATATTTTGTTACTTGATCATCGATCCATTTCTGATGACTGGATAAAAAAGAATCAATCCATTCATCTGGTACCTGCTCTGGAATTGACAAAACGACATCCAGTGTTCTAAAGACTTTTAGATGAACGTTCTTTATCTTTTTCCGGATCAACTTCACATTTATGGTACCATTTATTGGGCCCAAGTACATTTCAATTGTATCCATCAGTATCTTGCAACCGCCACTTTCATGATTTCATCAATTATCAAGTCAAGCATATCAATATTTGAATTGTTAATCTCGTATCCCAGCTCATCAAACATTTCAAACAAACAATCGTCTAAAGCACGATGGATTTGCTTATGTACAACCTCATTATGTTTCCAGTCACGTTTTGCGTTGTCAGCTACAGCTTTTGTAATCTCTCTGGAATGCTCAGCGATTGCGTTTTCAATGCGGTCTGTCAGTTTAAAATCTTTCATGCCACGAAGAATGGTAATCACTGCTCCATAGAAAGCTTTTGTATCGCTATCATTTGCGATCGATGCCGGATAATCCTTTGACAACCTTCCGTTTCTTAAATCATCCGCCATTGTTTCCATAGCCATTAAGTATTTGTCCGCATCTCTTGTCTCGTCATATTCAGCTATAGTCTTCTTTATTTTTGTGGAAAACTCTTCAAACAGAAGCGGATCATCATACCTTACCTGTTTCAATTCAGATTCGATCCTTGTTTTGATTTTATCCGCTTTTACGTTTTTAGGATCGTCTGAGCTAAGCAGCTTCGCCATAGCAGCTTCATCAGTTATAGAAACCGGTTTGATGATCTGATGCACGTCTGTCGCATTGACAAAGGTGTCAAGAAGGTTCTTGATCCCGGATTCATATTTAGATAAATCGATTTCATTATCGTAACGTTCAATCACACTTTGACGCAATTTGTCAAAAAAGCGATAATCCTTACGATACTCTTCTAGTTGATCAAATCCAATCTCGACAAAAATGTCTCGATTTGTCAAAGCAAGATTCAGCAGATTTGCATAAGTTTTAAGCTTGTCATAAAACTCGTTCCTTTTTACTTCATTTTCGAGGCTAAGCTGCCATTCATCTGAAGTAGTGTCGTCGTTAAACCCGGGGAACATATCAAACAAATCCCGATGAGCTTGTTCCAATTTGTTCTTTTCATCAATGGGTCCAAGAATGGCATCCTCAATATCAGCCTGATCATATGAATTCATAGAGGATTCCGCATCATCATATAGATCGATCGCTGTTCTCAACTTTTTGAAGATACCCCAATAGTCTACGATCAACCCAAAGTCTTTGCCTTTATAAACACGATTCACACGCGCTATCGCTTGCAGCAGATTATGTTCCTGGAGTGTTTTATCAACATACAGAACACCGGCAACAGGTGCATCAAATCCAGTTAAGAGCATATCTTTGACGATAAGCATGTTGATATCGCCTTCAGGGTTTTTAAAGTCACCACATACGGAATCTGTGTATTTTTCATCGTTATCACCAAATAACGGCTTCACATGTTTATCGTGATAGTCTTTGATCTTTTTGATTGCAGTTGCTGTAACGTCGTCATCATCGCCCTCACGTTTATCACCGAAGGTAATAACGACACGCGGATTCGCTTTCTTACCTGGTAAAGAGGAAATGATATTGAACACATCAACTGCTGTTGCTCTTGAAGAGCAAACGACCATTGCCTTAAGTCCCTTTGGCAAGCAGTAATTGACAAAATGATCATAGATGTCAAAAGCAACCAGATTGATCCTGCTGCTCGCCTCTGCAAGTTTTGACCACTTGCTGTATTTGTTCTTTAGTTCTTTCTTGACTTCCTCCGGGAGGTTCTCTGTTAAACTGTCAAAATACGCATCAATTGTACTTGATGGATCGTTCTGCTTTACCTTTCTCCCTTCATAGACCAATGGAACAGTAATCTTGTCTTCGATGGATCGCTTCATCGTATAGTTATGAATGGGACCACCGAATTTCTGATACGTATTGCGCTTTGCTTTTGCAATCAACGGTGTGCCTGTAAATGCGATGAATGTTGCATTCGGTAAAACTTCACGCATATAATTGTACATTGCGCTATATTGAGAACGATGTGCTTCATCAATCAATACATAAAACTTTTCACTGTCTATTTCAAGATAATGATTCTTGCATACCGTCTCAAACTTGTTGATCAAAGTGGTCACTACAAGGTTGCTCTTGTCCTCAAGTATGGTCTTCAAACCTTTTCCTGTTGCCGCACGCACAGGAGCCATTTGAGAATTGGCAAAGTTATCCCGTATCTGTTTGTCAAGGTTTACTCGATCCGTAACAATAACAAACCGTGGATGCTCATTTGCTTTTAGGGACTGTATTTTCTTGACCAACATAACCATGGTCAGCGACTTGCCGCTGCCTTGGGTATGCCAAATAACGCCGCCAGTCGTTCCCTTTCCATCTTCACCGTTGATTCGCTTGATTGTGTTTTCTACGGCAAAAAACTGCTGATGTCGACATATCTTCTTTATATTGCTGTCATACAAAATGTAGTCGTGGATTAACGTCAAGAATCGCTTCTTTTCAAGCAAAGAAGTAATGGCACGATCCTGTTCAATGATGTTACCGTCTGGAGAACACGCTTTGCAAACAGATTCCTGCCATTGCACATCGTCCTCTCGCCATTCTACAAAGTAATCGGCAGTTGTCCCACATGTCCCATAAACGACTTTGTTTGGATTCATTGCGATGACCATCTGCGTGTATTTGAACAATTGCGGGATGTATCCCGGTCCCATGTTTCTGACGTTTTGTAAAACGCCCTCTTTTACATCGACGCTTGATTTTTTGCATTCAATCACCGCAAGCGGAATGCCGTTGACCATGATTATGACGTCAGGACGTGCATACTGCCCATTCGGACGTTCTACGCTGAATTCCTCGGTTACTTGCCAGATATTGTTCGCAGGATGCTCAAAGTCAATATAGGAAAGATCAAAAGACTGCCGAACCGGAACGTCTTTATCAATCACTACACTTTCCTCAACGCTGATTCCGAGAGTCAACAGATTATAGATCTCTTTACTGGCCATAGCGAGACCTTGCAAAAGAGATGCATCCAGTGCGTTCACTGCACGCTGAATAGACTCACCTGAAAAGTTGAGCTCATAATTTTTATATCTGAACGACTGCTTGTTCAAAAAGCGAATAAGCTCGTCCGTGAAAATCACCTTGGACAAGCTGCCTCGTTTCTGTTCCGCTTCACTTCTTGAAACATATTCATAGCCCATTCTCTGCAAGAACGAAATAACTCTATCTTGACATTCCGGGCGCTCGTTAAAAATCAAATGGTTCGGCATAAGTGTTCCTCACTTGTGAGCTTTATTTGACTCCAATAGTTTTTGCGTTCTCTTTACAGAATCCAAAAAGTCCCTTTCAACTTGTGACAGTTCATCTTGGTTCTGCTTTTTGTATTTCTGATATTCGCTCTGTGCTTTTTCCAACGCCATTTCGTGAGAAATAGTACCGGCGTTCTGCAGGATCTCGCTATCGCTCATGTGCAGGAAGTCGTCCAGCTTCGTGATCCAATCGCGCATCGTCATGGTTTTGCGACGAAGGGCTTGCAGCTCCGCGAAATCCAGATAAGCTGACGTGATTGCGTTGAGTTCTTTCAACTCCTGCTCGCTCAGGTAATTCTTTGCAGTGGCAATCTCAGATTTCTGCGGTCTGCTCCCTTTGAAGTTAGTCAAGCCCATAAACGGCTTCGTGCTGTCCGCACGCAGATAAACGATTTCCGGTGCCGTATGTCCGCTGACCGCAAAGTGCATTTTGTTTTGTACGGTTTTGAAGAACAACACGCTGGTTTCTGCGTTTTTATCATAGTCGATGCTTGTGGCATAGATGTCCAGAATCTGACGATAGAAAACTCGCTCGCTGGATCGGATATCCCGGATCCGTTCCAAGAGTTCTTTGAAGTAATCTCCGCCGCCTGCGGCTTTCAGGAGCTCGTCGTTCATCGCGAAGCCTTTGATCAAATACTCCTTCAGAATTCGATTCGCCCAAATTCGGAACTGCGTGCCGCGAAGAGATTTTACACGATACCCGACCGATATAATCACGTCAAGATTATAGTAATTCGTATGGTATGGTTTCCCGTCTGCGGCAGTTGTCAAGAAATCCTTGACAACTGAATCCACATTCAGCTCACCTTCTTTGAAGATGTTGTTTATATGGTAACTGATGTTTTGCTTCGTCGTTTGGAACAGTTCCGCCATCTGCAGCTGGTTCAACCAAACAGTTTCGTTTTCAAGAGTAACATCAATTTTCGTTACCCCGTCTTCGGTTTGATACATGATGATCTGATTATCTGAATTCATATGTTTACCCTCACGACCCCATTTAAGAGATATTGTTGTAAAACTGTTCTTTGCTTTGAAACTGTATCAACCTTACGCTGATGAAGGGTGATAAGGCTGTCAATTCTTGCGAAAAAGTCTCCAATTGCTATTTGTTCATCAATCTGGGGATAAGGAATTACAAGATTTCCAACCTGTTCCAGGGATAAATTAGGTTGCGCTCCTATTGTAGGGTTATGACGAATAAAATCTTCTACAGCCCGCCCTCTTAACACGTTAGAAATGAAATCAACGTGACCCTCCTTTAATCTGATAATAGAAAGCGCTTGATTTGTATTTGCCGGTAAAATGCTTGATTTTACTACACCTACACGCCCTAATGTTCCAGCAATAGAAAACAAGATATCATCCTTCTTCAGCTGTGAACGTTTCAGATATCCTTCGTGCTCAGCCTTTGTTATCTTAGAACATGATAGAATTTCGCCACTACTGAAATCTAGATTCTCGACTTTAATGAAGTTTATTTCACCAGTTCCTGTTTTATCGAGAGGCGTGGTCCCTTTTGTAATCAGAGAGGTGATTTCAGATAGCTTACGCTGTTCCCAAGGATCAGTGAATCCTGCGAATCGATACTTTGGAGTGGTCTGACCTTTTTGCGGGAAAAGTTTTGCCAAAGCGGATCTCTTTAGCTTGTTCAGTTTTTCAATTTGTTGTTGATACAGCTCAATCGCTTCGTCCCATTTCATAAGGACCTCGGCAATTCGGGATTGTTCTTGCAAAGAGGTAGGATATGCTATCCGTATTTTGGGAAGAGAATCGCGATTCACACCATAGACTTTAAATCCAACTGAAAGCCGCTGAAACTGCTTTTTAATACTTTCCGAAGATGTAATATACTGCTTGTACCATTTTTCAAGGCTGTCACCCTTTGATTTCCCGAAGATAATATGTAGTCCGGCGATAAAAGGATCATTATCTGGGTTGTCGATCAGCACCGCACGCGATGTGCCTTCTAAATCTTCCGACGCATCCAAAAATGCAACATCGCCGTCTTCCATAAGGCAAGTTTCTTTACCATTTAACACAATATCACACTTTGGCAACTGGCAGTACTGCTTGAGAGACACACAATTAAACGAGCCTCTATGCAAATCTCCATAATGGAGATATGCATAGCCTTCTTCTCCAAGCTCGTCGCGTGATTTGCTGAGTCCACCATAGAAATCAAACAAGTCTCCAAATGTTTTATCGGTTTCCCAATCACACGGAAAAACGCCGAATTCGGTTTTTTTATATCCGTCCGGTATCTCTCCGTTATTTAGTTGGTCAATGCGTTGTTTAATCTCATGATTCATAGTCTTCGTGCTCCTGCTGAACTTGTTTCACTTTTTGTGCTAAAGTAAAGCCATATTGACTAATATCAATCTTCAACCTATCCTTCTCTTTTATATTCTCTTTGCAGATAAGTATTTTTGTTCTTATATTGTTGCCATCTGAAAATTCTACCTCAAATATGAAACTTCTAAAAATATTCATTGTTGGATTAATAAAAAATAAACCATTTTTGATATAAACGATGCCAAGTAGCAAAAGCAATATCAACATAACAATAATATCCACAATCTCAGTAAATGAGAATGCAAATAGCTCCAGCACGAACAGTGAAAAGTACCCTAAATAGTATTCTGCGGTTCGATTTGTAACCTTAGTAACAATCACTAAATCATTGGTAAGATTCTTATTACCAGAAATCAGTATAGCCGCACAAATAGATATTAGTATCACTACTCCCAAAACGATAAAGAGCTGTACATTTAATAAATCGGTATATTCTCTATCGCCGATTATCGCGTCTTTAAGAATGATGGCATAGTCTTTGATTAGAACAAGCCAAAACATTGGGAGGAAAGCGGAGAGATACATTATGATTTTTTTCATAAGGCTATACTCCTTTTGTTTCGATAATTTCCTCTGTAAATAGCTGTTTGCTGTATACTTCTCGGATAATATCAATTATCAAATCAGCATTTGCTTCCGTGCATATTATTTTATCTTTTTCATCAAACGTTATTGTGGCAAATCTCTCGTCTCCGCTCAAAACCTCACGAACTTTTTTGTTGGGTATTTTGCTCCAATCAGTTTTTGAGTTTTTTAACGCGTTTGCGAGTTTTAGAGTCCGGGTTTTTCCTGCTATAGCTTTGGCAAAGAAAACATCTACCGATGTTAAAATGGGCCATTTTTCCAGTTCTGGCTTTGCATCGTTTACCATCTTCTTTGCTGCCTCATAATAGTTAAAAAGGTATTCAAAGTTTCTCTCATTTAATACCATGGTTTTATTCGAATTAATTACTACGTCGATACAACCATTCAAAACGATAATATCTTGTTTTTCTTTTTCAACGCCATTTGCGGTAAAAGCGAATTTTACACCTTTTTTATACCATGTATCCGTTTTCATGTACTTGGATACAAAATATGTATGTAAAACCCGGTCGTTTGTTTGGTAAGAAAAATCAATAACAATCACAGAATAATCATCATCAAAGTTATCCTTTTGCAAAAGAACGCCGTCATCATTTGCTTTGATTATACTTTCAAACATGCTTGTCCATAAAGGAATTTTGCTGGTTTCAAGCTCAATCAAAGCATTCTTTTCACTGTGTACGAAATCGTATGTACCGAATGAGCGTCCAGCAATAAAATGTTCGAAATTTGAGCGGTACTTTTCTCTTATATCCTCATCAATACCATTAGGCAATCTGTACGCAGCAAATGTTTTGCGTCCTTCTTTTTTTAAAAGATATAGACTCACATTCGCAGAACGAAGATTATTAAGTAACTCTGTCATTTCAATTCAACCCCAAATCCTTGAGATATTTCGCCATCTCCGCTTCGACTTCAGCAATCTGGACTTTCAGTTCAGCAATCTCCGCGTTTACCTGATCAATATCAATGATTTCTTCTTCCTCGAACGTGTCAACGTAGCGCGGGATGTTCAGATTGTATTCATTGTCTTTGATTTCATCGAGCGGAGCAACATGGCTGTACTTATCGTTTTCAGCATTGCTTCCGCTTCGATACGCTTTGTAAGTTTCAACGATCCTGGTAACATCCTCATCGCGAAGAACGTTCTTTGCACGATCTTTTTTGAACTGTTTGGATGCATCAATGAACAGCACATCTGTATTGCTGCGGCCTTTTCTGAAAACGATGATGCAAGCAGGAATTGACGTACCATAGAAAAGGTTCTCCGGCAAACCAATTACGGCGTCGATCAGGTTTTTGTCAATAATCGTTTGACGGATTCGCCCTTCGCTTGCTCCGCGGAACAACACGCCATGAGGCGCTACAGCGGCAACACGTCCGTTTCCGCTCATGCTCGCGATCATGTGAAGCAGGAATGCCCAGTCGCCCTTACTTGCAGGCGGAACACCCATGTCAAAACGATGCCAACGATCAAGGCCAGCTTCCATTTTGAATTCTTTTTTCTTCCCTTTCTTTGCCTTATCCGTTTCCTCGTCAACCGATACTTCACCACCTGGGTTAAATCCTTCCGCCCATTTGTCCTTGCTGAACGGCATATTCGCGACAATACAGTCAAACTTCATCAGGTTGCCGTCGCTGTCAAGATGCTGCGGATTGGCAAGCGTATCACCCCATGCGATCTTGGCATCCTGAATACCGTGAATGAACATATTCATTCTTGCCATGGAAATCGCGGAGCTGTTAACCTCTTGACCATACATTTGAACTTTATCGAAACCGCCTTTTCTTGCGGCACGAATGAGCAGCGAGCCGGATCCGCAAGTGGGGTCATAAACGCGGTCATCCGGAACCGGACTTACAATCTGCGCCATGATTTCAGAAACCTGCTGCGGTGTGAAGAAGCTCCCCGCTTTTTTGCCTGCCATGGTTGCAAACTCACCTATCATGTACTCGTAGGCGTCACCGATGATGTCGGCCGGCACCTGATTCTCTTTCACGTCGATGTTGCTTGGGTGTAAGTCAAGGTCAGCAAAATCATTCAAGAGGTTACGCAGAATTGGATTCTTTTGTTCTTTTTTTCCGAGATTGCTTTCGCTATTGAAATCGATCCCGCGGAAAATACCGCTGAGGATGCCATTTGAACTCTCAATACCGATAAGAGCTTCACTGATTTTCGTACCAAGATCGGGGGCGTACTGGTTCTCTAACAGATAATCAAACGTGTATTCTCTTTTGAGGAAGAAAGGAAGATTCGATATCTGTCGTTCAAGGCGGATACCACTATACTCCTTTTCAAGCTCTTTCACGCTTTCATCAAACGTATCGCTCAGGTACTTTACAAAGAACATAGAAAGAACATAGTCCTTGTAATTGGACGCGTCGATATTATCACGGAACGTATTTGCTCCAGCCCAAAGAGCGCGCTTGATATCATCAAATGTCGTTTTAGCCATTATTTCTTCCTCCCGATGTGTGAATGGAATGTTGTATGAAATAGTTGGTTCGTAGGTTTTCCAGTTCCGCCAACCTTATTTTCTTCTTTTTGAGTTCAATGCCCTTGTACCATAATTCACCTAATACCCGTCTCTTTTTTGCATCCGGATACGGAATCTCCAACGATTCAAGGTCACTACGGTTGATTGATTTCATTACCGCTCCGATAGAGCTTTCCTTTGAAAGCTCGCTGATCTTTTCATTCAGGATCATTGCGAGATACTTTGCATCTGCCTTCACTTTTGCGGATACAATGATTAAATTGTTTCCGCAATAGACCTCCCCGGGATCAAAGTCGATGTAGTTTACAAACGTTGGCGTGATTCTTTTTACAACTATATCGCCTTTGCTCAAAGCCCATTCTTTATCGGGAACCATATAATTGGTTGTTGGATAGTCGTCAACTTCGTTATTTGCAAGGAAGTTCGCACAAACAAACCATTTCGATGGTTTGTTTTGCTGCTTTGATCGTGACGGCGTTATCGAGCAAAACTTTATTTGTGCGCAATCACCTAATCTAATATAGTGCATATAGATAACCTCGTAACAGTAATCGGCGCAGTAAGATAGGATCCTGCGCCTTTGCTTTAGTACCTCGGAAGCGAACCGAGATTGTCTGCCTTGATGTTGTTTGCGTCGGTGCGAAGATAGCGATTATCAACAACGCGGACATCTTCGCCTTCAACCCAGCGACCATAACGATAGTACTTCGTTTTCGTGCAATTCGGGTTCTTGTTCACGAAGTCGATCATCTGGCTTTTGGTACATTCGGTGACCGCTTGCTGATAAAGGCTGTTTGTCCACTTCATTTTCGCGATGTACTCAAAGCCATACGAGTCCTGTTCGAAATGAACTGCGTCAATGTATACCACGTCTTCACCTCCCTTCTGCATCACTGTACAAGTGAGGCAGCATCTTGACGAAAAGCTAAAAATACGCTATACTCAAAATGCGACTTGTGAGTATCGCCAAGATGCTCGCCGACGGTCTGGATTCCTATCGAATTCGGGCCGTTTTTTCTTGTCGTAAATAAGATACTGCAAATTTTTAGTTTTGTCAAGCCTGAATTTTCAAATTGTATGTTGTAGTAATTCAATTACGGCAAAAATAATTACGTGCAAGCGCTAGGAAAGCATGCTTTTACTGCATATCCGTATTCATTTCTGCCGAAGAACCCACTTTCTGTGTCTCGATCCGTCTCAGCCCTGACATCCGGGCGTTGTCAACAAAAACTTCGGCAGATTTGGGGTTGAACCGAAAATCTGCCGATAAATGCATATTCATTTGTGAAATGCATGGTCGTGTATATACATTTGGGAGGCGATTATGCATCCGATTTGTGCTGATTTTTGACGACAAAAATGACGACACTTTGGTTGAAATTATATGTTTTCCTTTAGATTTCTTGGTACTGGTTGAAATTGCGAAAAAGTCAGTAAAATAGGCACTTTTTAAGTGTTTTAGGCGTCATTTTGCTGTCCGTTTTAATGGACTCATAACCCGGAGGCCGCAGGTTCAAGTCCTGCCCCCGCAACCAAGTAAACAAGATCCGCTGGTCTGCGGATCTTGTTTTTTCTATAACTGCCCATATGATCGGCAATTTTCGGTTTCTGTCGATTCAGAATACCATCTCTGTGTAATCAACAGTTTTACGCCTGCAACTAAGAACCGCAGTTTGGCTGAAAAACCGAATTGTTTCTTTGAATTCGATCAACGATCAAAACATCCGCCGGCAACCAATTGACATCACAAAGATGTTCCAACGAAAGCCAGCACGCAGATTCATGTTCCAAGAGCTCAGGTTCGCCTTCGACAATCGAGCAGATGAAACAATCCATAGATAGGTGGAATTCAGGATAATCGTATTCAACTTCCATCAGAAATTGTTCCGGTTGGATTGTTGTCGCGAGTTCTTCTTTGATCTCGCGGATCAGCGCTTCTTCCGGTGTCTCCCTAACTTCGACCTTTCCTCCGGGAAACTCCCAATAATCTTTGTACGCACCGTATCCACGCTGCGTTGCAAAGATCTTTCCGTCCTTATGAATAATGGCTGCTACAACTCTGATCGTTTTCATAATTCTTCGATACCCAGACTCTTCAGGTAATGATACGTTCCGTCATAGTATTCCGGCAGACGTGTGCTGTCCTCCCAGAACCCGCTGCGCGTTTGGTTCGCGTTACCAGATGGCACACAGATCACCATGCCGCTTCTGGCACGCGTGAGCAGAACGCGATAAGCATTCAGCATATACTTCATTAGGTCTTGTTTGCTTTCGCTGCTTCCGGTCTGCTCTACCCACTTTGTTTGACCGTTGAACCGATAGAAATGCCATGCGCCATTTTCAAATCGCATATCTGCATCCCAAAGCAGGCAGGTATAGTCCAATTCCAATCCCTGCACCTGAATCTCCGTAGCAGCATCTTCCAGGTAATTGGAGGATCTTGTGTCCGTCTTGTCTTCCAAAAACCAGTGCACAGCATTTTCATCACCGGAAGGGAGAATGTGCACACCGAGCGGTTTAAACCGTGCGGATTCTTTCGTAACCAAAACGCCCGTGCGCTCTGTTCCGCGAACCTTGTTGTGAAGCCATTTCCGTGCCTTATCCATGTCCCGCGTCAGAACGATCGGGTACTTATCCTTGATTTCCCGATAAAGTGCCGAAGCACTGGCATCAAACGAAAGCAGAGCGTGGACGAATGCGGATAGTTTTTCCGCGCGGAACGAACGCAGTGACA
>JAEEGL016979010.1_pt1 | contig 22551 bp, 17 predicted proteins | sample 9134231 | NCBI WGS metagenome assembly JAEEGL01 (sample SAMN16246548, study PRJNA631951) | gut metagenome | biome: gut microbiome; feature: rumen; material: fiber-attached | host: Bos | place: Iran: Karaj | collected 2018-10
GGGATTTGAACTCATGACCTCATCCTTACCAAGGATGCGCTCTACCCCTGAGCTACATCGGCAATATTTTGAGCGGGGTAGGAGAATCGAACTCCCATTTTCAGATTGGAAGGCTGACATAATAGCCGTTATACGAACCCCGCATAATGGAAGCTGTTCTCTTCCGCTTCGTGGGCAAGGATGGATTCGAACCACCGTAGGCGTGCGCCAGCAGATTTACAGTCTGCCCCATTTGGCCACTCTGGTACTTGCCCGTACATAAACTGCGATGAGCCGATGGAGGGAATCGAACCCACGACCTTGAGATTACAAATCACACGCTCTGGCCATCTGAGCTACATCGGCAGTATTTCAATGCCCCTTTTTAGGGATTGCAAAGGTAGCAATTATTTTGATATCTGCAAAAACTTTTGCAAGATTTTTTCTGTTCCTTCCCTGTCGATGCCGTAGATGCTGCGCTGCCTGCCCTGGGAAGCTTGCATTACGAACTCGTCGTCTATGCCCAGCGGATGTACGGCAGCGCCGATTCCGCGTGCAGTGAGATACTCGCTGACGGCTCCGAAGAGGCCGCCCATGATGCATCCGTCCTCCACCGTGACTATTTTGCCGAAACGCCCGGCGATGGCGTCAAGCGCCTGCGTGTCAAGCGGCTTGACGAAGGGGAAGTGGTACACCGCTACCTTCCCGGGGAAGGCTTCCGCCGCCTCCAGCGCCCTGTTGGACGCGGGCCCGGTGGCGATTACGGCCACCTCGGTGCCGTCAAGCAGCATTTCGGCCTTGCCTACTTCGATCTTGCGCATCTCCGTCCCCTGCCACCGGACGCCCTCGCCCGTTCCGCGCGGGTACCTTATAATAAATGGTCCGTGCTCCTGCTGGCTGGCGGTGTACATCAGGTCGCGGAGTTCCCGTTCGTTGCGCGGGGCGGCGATCGTCGTCTCCGGTATGCTGCGGTATGCTGCGATGTCGAACGCTCCCTGGTGCGTGGCGCCGTCTTCGCCCACGAGGCCCGCCCGGTCGAAGCACAGCACCACCGGCAGCTTCTGCAGGGCGGCGTCGTGGATTATCTGGTCGTATGCCCTCTGGGAGAAGGACGAATATATGTTGCAGAATGGTTTGAGCCCTCCTGCTGCGAGGCCGGCGGAGAAGGTCACGGCGTGCTCTTCCTCGATGCCGACGTCGTAGAACCTGTCGGGGAACTTCTCGGCGAATGCGGTCATTCCGCTGCCGGTGGCCATGGCAGGTGTGATGCCTACGATGCGGCTGTCGGCGGCCGCGAGGTCGCACAGTGTGGCGCCGAAGACGTCCTGATAGCGGTCGGCGGTGCGGGTGCCCTTGATGCGTTCGCCGGTCCGGGGGTCGAACTTGCCGGGGGCGTGCCAGACGACGGGGTCGTTCTCCGCCGCCGGGTAGCCCTTGCCCTTGACGGTGAGGCAGTGAAGCACACGCGGGCCGCTGATGTTACGGAGCTTCCTCAGAGTGTCCACCACGGCACGGATGTCGTTGCCGTCGATGGGACCGAAGTAGCGGAATCCCATGGCTTCGAAGATGTCGCCCCTGGTGGGCCTGACGAAGTATGACTTGACGCTCCTGGTCCAGCGCTGGATGAGGGCGCGCAGGCGGCTTTCGCCCAGTTTGTCCCAGACCTGCTCCTTGAAGCGGTTGTACCGGACGCTGGACGTTACCTTGAGTAGGTAATTGTGCATCGCTCCGATGTTGCCGTCGATGGACTGGTTGTTGTCGTTGAGGATGACGAGAAGGTCGGCGTTGCCTGAGCCGGCGTTGTTCAGGCCCTCGAAGGCAAGGCCTCCGGTGAGGGCTCCGTCGCCTATGAGCGCGGTGACTTTATCGTGCAGCCCCTGCAGGCGCGCCGCTTCCGCGAGACCGAGGGCGGCGGAGACGGATGTGGACGAATGCCCGGCGCCGAATGCGTCGTACGGGCTCTCCGCACGGGAGGGGAAACCGCTCAGGCCGCCCTCCATCCTGTTCTGCCGGAACTGCTCGCGGCGGCCGGTGAGAATCTTGTGGGCGTAGGCCTGATGGCCGACGTCGAAGACTATCTTGTCCTGCGGGCCGTCGTATAAATAATGCCAGCCTACGATAAGCTCCACGGCGCCCAGGCTCGATGCGAGATGCCCGGGGTTGACTGCGCAGCACTCGACTATATAGGCGCGCAGCTCCTTGCAGAGGAGTTCCAGTTCGTCGAGGCTGAGGGCCTTGACGTCGGCGGGGGAGTTTATCTTGTCCAGCAGTTCGTACATTGGACCGCAAAAATACAAATAGTTTTTGAGTTTTACGGAATAATTTCTCTATATTTGAGACCGCTTAAACTAACTTAACATTATTACAGTATGCCATCTTTAAACAAAGTATTTCTAATCGGTAACGTTGGCAGAGACCCGGAAGTACGTTACCTTGATCAGGGTTCAGCCCAGGCCGGCCAGAGCACTAAGGTCGCCACATTCACACTTGCCACCACGGAGCGCTACCGCGACCGCTCCGGCGAACTCCGCGAAAACACCGAGTGGCACAATCTCGTCCTCTGGCGCCAGCTCGCCGACCTCGCCGAGCGCTACATCCGCAAAGGCAGCCAGATCTATGTAGAAGGCCACATCCGCACCCGTTCCTATAACGACCAGCAGGGCCAGAAGAAGTATATGACCGAAATCGTCGCCGACAACGTCCAGCTCCTCGGCCGCCGCGACGGCGAAGACGCCCCCCGTCCCGCCGGCGCTTACGCCCCCGCAGGAGGCTACGGTGCACCTCAGGACGGCGGTTCCGGCTACGGCGGCTCGCAGCCCGCAGGCGGTTATCAGGCTCCCGGCTATCAGGCCCCTTCATCGCCGGCCTATCAGCCTCCCCAGCCCGCAGCTCCCACTTCCGGCGGCTACCAGCGCCGCACCGACGCCCCCGCTGCCCCTGCAGCCCCTTCGGTTCCCGAGCCCGACTTCGGCGCCTCCGCCCCCGAGGACGACCTGCCGTTCTAGTCTGGGCTGTCGAATGTAATATTCTGACGCTTAAGTGTTTACGAAAAACCGTCCAGGTGAAACCACCCGGACGGTTTTTCGTATCGTGCAGTCTCACAGAGACTTACATTCGACGCTATTTCTTCCGGCTGCTGGCCTCGTCCAGTCCCAGTTCCGGCCGACGGCGGGAGGCGTGGCGGAGGAGCACGGCGAGCACGACGGCAATGATTCCGAGGCCGATGAAGATGCGCTCCGCGCGTTCGGCTGCCACTACGCCTTCAAAAGCCTTGAAGATGCGCCCCACGAAAATGGGAACGAGCAGCATGCCCATGTTCTGTATCCAGTAAATGAGCGAATAGGCGGTGCCGAGGTTGCGCTCGGGCACTATCTTGGGCACGCTGGGCCACATTGCCGACGGTACCAGCGAGTAGCCGATTCCCAGCATCGAAATACCGAAGTATCCCCAGAACGGCACGCCCTGCGGAGCGAAGGCAAGCACCATATGCGCCGCCAGCACCAGGAAGGCGCCGATTATCATCCAGACCGTTCCTTTGCCGACCCTGTCCACCAGCGCGCCGAACAGCGGCGTGAACACCACCGTGAAGAACGGAATCATCGTGATGACCCATTTGGCGCTGTCGATGTCCATATCGAAGCGGGGAATGACTATCGAGGTGCCGAATTTCTTGAAGCTGATGATGCAGCAGTAGAAGAACACGCACAGCAGCGCGATAAGCAGGAACCTTCCGTTGGTCAGGAGCCTCCCGATATCGGAGAACTTGAACTTGTCCTCCTCCTTGACAGCGCCGCGCCCGTACATCAGCCCGTGGGCCTTGTCGAAACGGGCGTCCATGGCCACGAAGATACCCCAGAGCAGCACGCCGACAAGAATCAGCGCGAGTCCGAAGGTTGCCGGACGTGCGGTCTCCGCCAGCGTATATATCTCTCCGTCGCCCTTCTGTGCCACCAGCACCGGCGCCAGTATGAACGCCAATGCAGTACCCAGGCGCGCCACGGCCACCTGTGCGCCCATTGCGAACGCGACGTTGCCGCCCTTGAACCATTTGGCGATGGAACGGGTGACGGCGACCCCGGCGATCTCGCTGCCGAGTCCGAATATCATGCATCCGGCGTACGCGAGCGCAAGCGAAGTATGCGGCGCGAGGCCGCTCCGGAGCGCGACGACCACCGTGCCTGCCCCCAGGGCCATCAGCCCCACGAACACGCTACCGATGATACGTACGCCGAACACGTCAAGCAGGATGCCGCACAGGATCAGTCCGCCGCATACGCACAGGAAACTGTATCCGCCGGCGTAGAAACCGTAATCCGCGCTGTTCCAGCCCAGCTCCAGGCTCTCCGGGTGCTGGAAGATCTGGCTGAGGGTGGAGAATGCATCGTCGAAGAAGTACGACGCGAACATCGGCACCATCAGGCACACCAGCGCCACCCATTTCAGTTTGCCGAATTTCATTCAGCGTCCTTCTTGATGTTGGGAAGTTCCAGGCCGAATCCCTTCTTGCGGTCCTCGATCTTGAGCCAGAAGCCAAGGATCATTGCGATGACACCAAGGGATGCGAACACCAGCATGGGAACGGTGTAGTTGTATGCCAGAGGGTCGGTGACTCCCGGGTTGGATGCGCTGAGCACTGAACCGATGATCATCGGGAACGCATAGAGGCCGATGTTCTGGATCCAGAATATGAGTGCGTAAGCCGAGCCGAGGAGCTTGTTGTCGATGAGCTTGGGAACCGAAGGCCAGAGCGCCGCAGGAACCAGCGAGAAGGAGATGCCCAGGAGGATGATGGCCAGGTAGGTGATGATGACCGACTTGGTGGCGGGCACCACGAGGGCGAAGGTGAGATGGCAGGCGATCATGAGCACGGCACCCAGGATGAGCATCGTGGCGCCCTTGCCCTTGCGGTCAAGGAAGTTGCCGAGGAACGGGGTGACCGCAGCTGCGCCCAGAGGGAACACGAAGAACACCAGGCTGGCCTGCTGGGCAGTATATCCCAGGTTGCACTGAAGCATGTTGATGGCGTACTTCTGGAACGGGAAGATGGCGCTGTAGTACAGCACGCACAGCAGTGCCACGATCCAGAACATCTTGAGCGAAAGGATCTTGCCGATGTCGCTGACCTTGAACGGATCGTCCTTCTCCTCCTCCACGCCTTCCTTGTCGAGGCGGGCGTCCATGAACCCGTAGGTGATGAACAGGATGAGGCCGATGCAGAGCAGCAGCGCGCCCACTGCGACGGGACGGCTTACGCTGACCGGAGCGATGTTGGCGATGAGCGGCGAACCGAGCATGACGATGGCGACACCTACGCGGGCGATAGCCATCTCGACGCCCATTGCGAGCGCCATCTCCTTGCCCTGGAACCACTTGACAATTCCCCTGGACACCGTGATGCCGGCCATCTCGCAGCCGCATCCGAATATCATGAATCCGATTGCGGCAAGCTTTGCCGAACCGGGCATCCCGGCGAAGAACGGAGTGACGTTCCACCACGCCTCGGGAAGGTTGAGGTTATTTGTGAACCAGGCGTCGGCGCCGCTGCCGATGAAGCCCTCGGACACGGCGAACCACTTGATTGCCGCACCGCAGACCATCACCGCACCGGAAAGGATAGCGGTGAAGCGCACGCCCATCTTGTCCAGGATGATGCCTGCGAATATCAGGAAGAAGACGAACACGTTGAGGAAGGTCTCGCTGCCGGCGTAGTGGCCGTATGCGACGGGATCCCAGCCCCTCTGGGTCTGGAGAAGTTCCTGCAACGGGGACAGTATGTCCATGAAGATGTAAGCGAAGAGATTGGCCGCGGCAAGCAGCACGAGAGCCGTCCATCTTGCGGCCGCGGAGTCGCGAAGCGACTTTTTGACGATTTCTGCCATATATCAGGTATGTTATTTTAAACGAAGCGCTAAGGTAGGAAAAAAATCGTAATAATGAAGAACTAAGGGTTGTGGCGGTATGCCGTATTTTGCCAGCGGCCTCCCTGGAAGCGGTGCATTTCCTCTGTCAGATGGTCCCATCGCAGGGTGTCTCCGGCCTCCGGGTAGAATTCCCAGAACACGCCGTCCAGGAAGGTGTAGAAGCGGGTGATGTCCGTACACATTCCATAGGAGGGGAGAGAAGCGATGGGGATGTCCCAGCTGCGGTGTTCTCCCTTCACGGTGCCGTCAAAATGCAGCCCTGCGGCCGTCAGGGTCAATTCTCCATCTCCGCAGATTTCCGAAGTCCTGCCGCCGGTGAGGTACTTGTAATCGGGCAGCAGGCCGACCTTCACCTTCCCGCTGTAGCTGAATCCGGGCTCGCGTACGTCCTTCGCCGCGCGCTCCCTTTCCATTATCGTCCAGTCCGTCACAAGCGGCGGGCAGACGGAATCGGGACCGACTGGCCTGATGGCGCCGCACTCGTCGATCTCTATCTTGTTGCCGCAGGCGGTACATGTCATCGTGGTGTCGTCGCATACCATTCTGTGCATCGCACCGCACTTGGGGCAGAGGTAAAGCAGGGTGTCCAGGGCCTCTGCCGGTTTGCCCTTGGCGTCGAAGCGGATATGTTCGCCGGCGTTCCACATATAGTCGTCGTGGGCGAGGAGGCGGTTCATCCTGTCTTCTATCTGCGCTTCGGTGAGGCCGGCGAGTTCGTCGCCGCTGAACATCTTGTCGACTACCACCTCGGTGCGGCCGGGACGCTGCTTCTGGCAGTGTTTGGTGTTGCTGAGGTATCCGCCCTTTATCTTTGTGTAATAGACATTTACCCCGAGGCTTCTGAGCAGTTTGCCTGTTCCTGGCATTACGGGCTGGGCCATTCCGGTGATGGAGTTCATCCCTTCCGGCATGAAGCACACATGGCCTCCCTGCGCTATGATGCGCTTGATGGAGCGTATGCAGTGGACGTCCGGAGTGAAATTCCGCTTGGGGATGACCTGGGCAACCTTGAGCATCAGGTTCGTGGGGAAGACGAAGAACTCGTTGTAGCCGACTACGTAGTTGAGGCGGTGCGGCCACACTGCCGGTGCGGTATAGACATAGTCGATACGTGATGCGTGGTTTGCTACAAGTACGAACGGTCCTTTGTCTTTGGACGGCCTGGCTTTGTAGATGAACTTTATCTTTAGCGGAGCGCCGATGATTTTTACTACAAGGGAGAGAATCGCGTAAAGGATTGCATTGGGCTTATGCTCCCTCTGCTCGGCCAGTTTCTGGGCAATGGTCTTTTTCATTCAATGTGGTTTAGTTTGGCAAATATACCAAAAATAAGACGCCGACTGCTCCCGGTTGGTATATTTTTGTCCTACCGGGATCAAAAAAGCCCAAAAATGTTCCCGATAGGACATCGGCTGTCCTACCGGGAGCACTCAGGTCGGTATATTCCTAGATCCTTTCGCGGATGAGGAAGTAGTAAACCAGCAAGCCGATCCAGCTGGTGGCGAGGACTGCGATAGCCAGGACGATCTTCCAGAGGAGGCTGAGTTTGGGTTTCTTGAAAATGTCGAGGACGCACCAGATGGCTGCGATAAGGCCTACGACGTAAACGATTGTTGCAGCATAACTGTAATCTATTTAAAATAATGTTGGTTCTTCGAAAATAAGTTCGATGGGCTCCTCGGCGGTTTCCGGGATGCGGATTTCCTTGCCGCGGATGTCTTTTGTGTCGGGAGCGGCAGGGACTTCCCCTGTGGCAGGAGCCTCCTGATCGGCCTCGTTCTCCACCTCGGGAGAATCGGCGGCTGCAGGCTCTTCCTCCTCTTCTTCCGCGAAGTCCTCTGGCTTTACCAGCGGCTCGACGAAGCGGACGCTCTTGACCTCGCCGCGCTCCACCACCTTCTTGCCCTTGGCGGCGTAGCCTTTCTTGCCTATCCACTCCTCGGCGTCGATGAGTTCGGCGGGCTTGTCTTCCAGCTTCCAGGTGACCTCGTACTGCGGGTGCCTGTCGCTGCTGAGCTCTATCAGCCTGGACTTGGCGCCCTCGGCGATGAACGACAGCGGCGTGTTGTCGCTGGGGATGAAGGAGAAGCGCTTGACGTAGAAGGACTTGACTCCGGCGTCCCAGTACAGGGCGGTGTAGGTCTTTTCCGTGTCCAGTTTCTCTATCAGCAGCACGTCGCCCTGGTAGCGGTTGGACAGGTCGAAGGATGTGGTGTAGAACGTACCGTTGCGGAACACCGCAAGCACCTTGTCGCCCTCCGCGAACTCTCCGAGGTACAGGCCGTGGCCCTCGTCGTTGAGCTTCTGGATGTCGGTGTCGTACCAGATCTGCTTGCCGGCGATGGTGCTCACGCCCTTGCTGCGGAGCGTGATGGTGCGGATGGCATTCTTGCTCACGAGGTTGCCGCGGGCCGTCTTGCTCTTGATAGCGAGGGTGGAGAAATCGTACTCGAAAGACGTTTTCTTGAGCTTGGCCTTGGGGCGCAGCAGCACACGGACGGTTTCCGCCTCGCCGTTGTGGTTGGCGGTGAACCAGACTATCTGGGAATCGGGCTCGCCGGTGGTGATGTCGTATTCCTTGTCGCGGGTGACGGACGTCACGGCGAAGCGCTTGGCGTAGTACACCGAAGACTTGCCCACGCGGTAGATGACGTTGTAGATGGTGCGGGTGTCGCCCCTGTTGAACACGCCAACGTACAGCAGGTCCTTGCCGAAGAAGGCCTTGTCGCTGACCTTGGTGACGATGTACGAACCGTCGCGGCGGATGACGATGACCTCGCTGAGGTCGGAGCAGTCGCTGACGAATTCCACGCCCTCGTCCCTCTTGAGGCCGATGCCGACGAAGCCTTCGGCGAGGTTGGCGTAGAGCTTGGCGTTGTTGTTGACGACCTTGGTGGCGGCGATGGTCTCGAAGCCGGTGAGCTCGGTGCGGCGGGGGAAGTCCTTGCCGTACTTCTTCTTGAGGCCCTTGAACCAGTCGATGGTGAAGCGGTCGATGTGTTCGATGTTGTCCTTGACCTGCTCCATCTCGGCCTCGATGCCCTTGATGCGCTCGTCCACGGCCTTGACGTCGAACTTGGAGATCTTGCGGACGGGCTTGTCCACCAGTCGGTCGATGTCTTCCATCGTAACCTCGCGGTGCAGCTGGCCCTCGTAGGTCTTCATGCGGTCCAGGGTGTCCTGCTTCTGCTCTTCCCAGCTGGACTGGTCCTGCTCGAGTATCTTGTATATGCGGTTCTCGAAGTATATGCGCTCCAGGGAACTGTAGTGCCAGTCGCGCTCAAGTTCCTCCAGACGTATCCCCAGCTGGCGCAGCAGGATGTCCCTGGTGTGCGCGGTGCTGTACTCGAGTATCTCGTTGACGGTGAGGAAGCGGGGCTTGTTGTCCACGATGACGCAGGCGTTGGGTGCAAGGTTGCACTCGCAGTCCGTGAAAGCGTAGAGGGCGTCGATGGTCTTGTCGGGGGAGACGTCTCCCGGCAGGTGGATGAGGATTTCCACCTTGTCGGTGGTCATGTCCTCTATCTTCTTTATCTTGATCTTGCCCTTGTCCTTGGCGCGGAGGATGGACTCGATGAGGTCCTTGGTGTATTTGCCGTAAGGAATCTCGGTAATCGCGATGGTGCTCTTGTCTATCTTCTCGATGCGGGCGCGCACCTTCACGCGGCCGCCGCGCTTGCCCTGCATATACTTGGAGCAGTCGGCGAATCCGCCGGTGGGGAAGTCTGGATATAGTTCGTACGGCTTGCCCTCCAGGATGGCCACGGAAGCGTCCAGGAGCTCGTTGAAGTTATGGGGAAGTATCTTGGAAGCGAGACCGACGCCGATGCCGTCCGTTCCCTGCGCGAGCAGCAGCGGGAAGCGCACCGGCAGTTCGGTGGGCTCGTCGTTGCGGCCGTCGTAGGACTTCATGGTAGGGGTGACCTTGGGGTCGAACAGCACCTCCTTGGCGAACTTGGAAAGGCGCGCCTCGATGTAACGGGGGGCGGCGTTGGAGTCGCCGGTGAGTATGTTGCCCCAGTTTCCCTGGCAGTCCACGGTGAAGCCCTTCTGACCCAGCGTGACGAGGGCGCCGAGGATGGACTGGTCGCCGTGGGGGTGGTACTGCATGGCCTGGCCGACAATGTTGGCGACCTTGGTGTAGGAGCCGTCGTCGATCTTGAACATTGCGTGGAGAACCCTTCGCTGGACGGGCTTGAGGCCGTCGGCGATATGGGGGACGGCACGGTGCAGGATTACGTACGATGCGTAATCCAGGTACCAGTCCTTGAACATCCCGGAGAGCTTGAACTTACGGGCGTCGCCCTCCAGGAGTCGCGTATATTTGCCGCTCGCCTGGGCGTCTTCCGACAGCTCGAGGTCGTCGTCTTCGATGATTTCTTCGGTTACGATGTTCTCTTCTTCCATAATCTAATCTTCATAGCCAAAGCGGCGTAGTTCTCTTTTGTTCTCCCGCCAGTCGGGGTCCACCTTCACGAATATGCTCAGGAAGACCTTCTTCTGGAAGAAATCCTCCATGTCGATGCGGGCCTGGGTGCCGACCTTCTTGAGCGCGGCGCCCTTCTTGCCGATGATTATGCCCTTCTGGGACTCGCGTGAAACGTAAATCACGGCCTCGATGTCGTAGCGCTCTGCGCCCTCCTTGAAGCTCTCTATGCCCACCTCGCAGCAGTAGGGAATCTCTTCCTTGTAGTTGAGGAAAATCTTCTCCCGGATGATTTCCGAGGCGAAGAATCGGAGGTTCTTGTCGGTGAAGGCGTCTTTGTCGAACCAGGGCGGGCATACGGGCAGGCGCGAGACGACGGCGTCGAGAATGCTCTCCATTCCGAAGTGCTCCTGTGCGCTGGCGGGGATGACCTCCGCCGACGGCAGCTGCGCCTTCCACCAGGAGGCCAGTTCCAGGACCTTCTCCTGGGTGCTGATGTCTATCTTGTTGATGACCACGATGACGGGGCACTCCAGGCGGCCGAGCTTGGAAACGTATTCGGCGTTCTTGTCGGGCGTCTCGACGGTGTCGGTCACATAGAGGACGATGTCGGCGTCGCCCAGGGCTCCGTCAACGAAGTTCATCATGTTCTGCTGCAGGCGGTAGGCAGGCTTGAGTATGCCCGGGGTGTCGGAATATACGATCTGCCAGCCCTCGCCGTTGACTATGCCCATTATGCGGTGGCGCGTGGTCTGGGCCTTGGACGTGACGATGGAAAGCTTTTCCCCGACGAGGGCGTTCATCAGCGTCGATTTGCCGACGTTGGGGTTGCCTATGATGTTGACGAATCCTGAACGGTGGTCCATTATACGTACGCCCCCATCTTGAGCATGTTGACTTCTTTCTCGGAGAGGTAGCGCCAGCCGCCCTTCTTGAGGCCCTTCTTGGTGAGGCCTGCGAAATAGACGCGGTCGAGTGCCTTGACGGTGTAGCCGAGGGACTCGAAAATGCGGCGCACGATGCGGTTCTTGCCGGAATGTATCTCGATGCCGAGCTTGGTGTGGTCGTTTTCGTCTACGAACTCCAGGGCGTCGGCCTGAACGAAGCCGTCACCGAGGGTGATGCCGGAGAGTATGCTGTCGTGGTCTTCTTGGGAGAGGTTCTTGTCCAGGGCGACCTGATATATCTTCTTCTTGTCGTATGACGGATGGGTGAGGCGCTCTGCTATCTCGCCGTCGTTGGTGAACATCAGGACTCCGGTGGTGGCCTTGTCCAGGCGGCCTACGGGATAAACCCTGGTGGGGCAGTCCTTGATGAGGTCCATGACGGTCTTGTCGGCGTGGGGGTCGGATGCCGAGGTGACGTAACCCTTGGGCTTGTTCATCACCAGATATACCTTGGTCTCGCCCTTGAGGCGCTCGCCGTTGAAGCGGACGTCGTCGTTGAAGATGTTGACCTTGGTGCCGAGTTCGGTTATGACCTCGCCGTTCACCGTGACGCAGCCGGCCTGGATGAAGGTGTCGGCCTCGCGGCGGGAACATACGCCGGAGTTGGCGATGAAGCGGTTGAGGCGCATCTCGTCCTTTGCGACGGGCTCGTATGCGGGGCCGTCATAATCGGAGCTGACCTGGGGCCTGCGGCTGATCATGCGGTTGATGCCTTCGTTGGAAGACTTGGAGAAATTGGGCTTGCCGCCGGGACGCTTTCCGCCTTTCTTGCCTCCCTTGAAGGAGCCGGCCTGGTGCTCTCCCCACTGCTTCTCGAGAGAGGCGTGGCTGTCGCTCTTCCATGAAGGGCGGTTTTCGCCGGAGAAACGGGGCTTCTGGCCGTAAGGGCGGTCTGAATGAGGGCGCTCGCCGTGCGGGCGGTCGCCGAACGAACGTTCGCCGTACGGACGCTCGCTGCGTGCGGGACGGTCCCCGTAAGCGGGGCGCTCGCCATATGCGGGACGCTCCCCGTAGGGGCGTTCACTGCGTGCGGGGCGGTCGCCGAAGCGGCGCTCTCCGCCGAATTTGTTGTAGTTTCCGTGAGAGTTGTACGAGGGTCTGCTGCCCTCGGACTGGATGTCGACCTTTTCGGTCCGGTTTACACTACTTCCTTTGCGCGGCCTGAGTTTGCGGCCGTCTTTTGAATAACCATCCATAGTTTTTTCATTGCGATGACTCACGTCATCATTTTAAATTGAAAATATAAGTAATTGTGCCCTCTTGCAGAGGCGGGGCGCTTGCGCTCATTGTGAAGCCCGTTTCGAGGGCGGCGTTGCGGGCGGCGGTCCAGAGGGCCCTGTCCGTAACGGTGGTGCCGTTGGCTCCGGGGACGGCCTTCTGTACCTTGCCGTACTGGTCGACCCAGATCTTGACGACGACCTTGCCGCTTTCCTGGGATGTATAGACCGGTTTCTTGAGGCCGGCCTTGTCGACCTCGCGGCCCTCCAGGTGGGCGTTGGGCTTGCCGTCGGTGTTGCCCTTGCCGACGTTGCCGGTAGGCTGGCCGGGCTTGAACGTGGTGGAACCCTCGGTGGCGCCGTGTGCGGCGGTATGCGTGGTGTCCTTCTTGCCCATGCCGGGGAAACTGGCCCTGGGGTCGAGTGTCTCGTCGGGCTTGTTGGGGTCGGGGACTTCCACGTCTCCGTGGGTGTCGGGTTTGGTGGCGGGGGTGGTGTTGGGCTTGCGCGAAACGTTGGGGGATTCGCTGCGCTGGACGAGGTTGATCTTTTCGTCGGGGTTGACGTCCTCGCCTCTGGGGTCCCTGCCGGTCTTTTGCTCAACCTGCTCGATTTCCTCCTCGAAGTCGAGCAGGAAGGTGTTCTCCGCAGGCGGCGGATAGAGATATTTGATACCGTTGAACGACACGAGAAGGGCGGCGCAGACGTGGACTGTCAGCGTCAGTATTATGCCTGTGAGCACAGAATTGCGCTCGCGCTCGTGGCGTTCTCGGAGATACTGTTTCATTCGGGTTGCGTGGCCAGGATGACTTTATAGTGGTTCCGTTTGGCGATGTTCATCACCTGTACTATCTCCTTGATGGGGACGGATTCGTCGGAATAGATGGAGAAGGTGGGATCTTCTTCGACCTGCATCAGCTCCACGAGCTCGTCTTCCACCTGGTCCAGGGGAACGGGGGTCTCGTTGCCGTTGACGTGGTAGGTGTACTGGTCATTGCCCCAGTCCTTGATGGAGACGGTGGCTATGGCCTTGGCGCCCACCTGCCCGGTGCTCTTGGGGAGGAGGAGCTTGAGGGCGTTGGGGTTGACGAGGGTACTCGTGACCAGGAAGAAGATCAGCAGGAGGAACACGATGTCGGTCATGCTGGACATCGCGACGTTCGGATCCGCCTTTGTGGTGCGCTTGAGTGCCATCAGTCTTCGTCTTTTTCTTTATCTTCCTTTGCGGGAGCCTCCTGGGGATCGTCCAGCAGGTCCATGAATTCGATGGTGCTGCTCTCCATCTGGAACACGACGTTGGAGACCTTGGAGGTGAGGAAGTTGTAGCCGAAGTAGGCTATGATACCCACGATAAGACCGCCGACGGTGGTGATCATTGCGGTGTAGATACCGCTGGAAAGCAGGGTGATGTCGATGTTGTTGCCCGCCTGGGACATGTTGAAGAAGGCCTGGACCATACCCATCACGGTGCCGAGGAATCCGATCATGGGGGCGCCGCCGGCTATCATGGCGAGGTAGGGAAGGCCTTTCTCGAGCCTTGCGACCTCTACGTTGCCGACGTTCTCCACTGCGCTCTGGATGTCGCTCAGCGGCCTGCCGTAGCGCTCCAGGCCGGTTTCGACCATACGGGCGACGGGGGTGTCGTACTTGGAGCACAGGGTCTTGGCGCTCTTGAGCTTGCCGTCGTGGATGTAGTCGCGGATGTCCATCATGAAGTCCTTGTCTATCTTGGAAGCCTGGCGTATCATCCAGAGTTTCTTGCCGAAGATGTAGATGGCGATGATGGACAGGGCGAGCAGGACGATCATGAGGGGACCGCCCTTGACGGCCATGTCGATGAGGGAATAGGACATTTCCTGCTGGATGGGAGCCGTCTGTACGGCCTCTGCAGGAATGGCCTGCACGGCCGCGGCCGGGTCTGCCTGAAGCAAATAACTAAGCATATCTCTAAATTTATAATCTCGCAAATATAATCAAAAATCCTGAGCAATCATATCCTTTCCGCATATTCCTTTTTCATCCAGCCCTGACGGCCGTCGGCGAGCTCGATATTGTCCCATTCTCCGACCTCGTCAAGCACCTTTACCCTGGTGCCTTCATGCAGTACGAAAAGGCTCACTCCGCTGCCCGGAGAGCTCTTTATTTCGGCCACGGGAACGGTTACTACCGAACCGTCACCTGCCCTGGCGTCCGTCCTCTGCCAGAATGCGAAATCGAGGCTCAGCAGTGCCAGGACAAGCAGGACGATTCCCGTAAAGAACCCGATCCTGCGCCCCCTGGAGCCGCCCAGAAGGAACAGCAGGAGCATTGCCAGCGTACCTGCCAGGAAAACCAGGAAAAGCACGGCCCACACCCCGGAAGGCAGCAGCCAGCAGGCTTTCCGCCCCCAGGTCTCCAGGAAGAATTCAGGGACCTCTTCAATTCGGTCCTGAAGCTGTCCGCGCACGAATTCCAGGTTGACGCGGGCGTCGGTGTAAGAAGGATCCACCTTCAGCGCCCTTTCGTACCACAGCACTGCGTGGGCTATGTCTCCCGCCTTGAAGCAGGCGCCGCCGAGGTTGTAATACAGTTCGGCGCTCTCGAGCCCCCGGCCGGCTATTTCCTGCCAGGCGCCGATGGCCTCGTTCCACTGCTGGGCGGCATAAGCGTCGACACCGTGGAGCCAGAGCGAATCGGTGTCCTGGCCGTGCAGGGGCAGTGCCAGCAGCATCAGCAGGGCGGCCACTGCGGCCCCGCCTTTGGTATGGGGTTTACGCATACTCGAATCGATATCTGAAATTACCGCGACAGCGCCCTCGTAATGGGCGTTCATGGCCTCGTGACCCTCCGACGGCGCGTAACGGGCGAATTCGCAGGCGTCCAGCAGGCCGATGAAGCGGTCCGCCAGCTCACTGGAAGTCCCGGCCGCCACCAGCCTTTCGCTGATGTTCTCCTTGCTCAGCTCAGCCGCCGGCATGCTGAGTTTGTCCGAAACGAACCCCAGCAGCGCCTTGTGCAGTTCCTCGTAGAATGCGGTATAGAGGTCCTTGCCAAGGAATTCCTTTGCCTGGGCGAGGCGCTTGCGTGCCATCTTGGAAGCGCCGCTGCGACGGGTGCCTGCCACGTCTGCCCTCCTTGCGGCGCTGCGGCGCAGGGCGAAGTACACTGCGGCCGCTGCCAGCACGAGCAGTACTGCGATCAGCCAGAAGGGTCCCGAGCCGACGAAGAAGTATCCCTTGCGGGTGAATGAAGGCATCCTCGTTGCGATGTAACGGATGTCGCCGGCCAGGTCGCGGACGTCCTTCCGGTTGGGATTGACGACCAGCTGGCCTCCTCCGGATACGGCAGGGGCGCTTTCGGTACTCTTGCTGACCCTGAGGGGCATCGCCTCGCTGCGGAGCGTGACGAATTTGCCGGCTGCGGCGTCGTAATAGCTGTATTCAACCGGCCCGATGACGAAGTCGCCGTGGCTCCTCGGGATGAACGGATATTCGAAAACCTTGCTTCCGCCGTCCACCGATGTCTTGACGTCGTACACTTCGAAATCCGGCGGGAAATCGACCTTGGGGGCCTCCAGGAGCGAGATGTTGCCCTTGCCGCTGACGGTGATGCGAAGCGTGCCGGCGTCATGCGTGCGGAGCGAATCGCGGGAGAGCGAAGCGTTCATCCGGAACGATCCCACGCCGCCGCCGAACGAAGCGGGGGCGTTCGCCGGGATGCGGGAGACGTTGATCCTGATTGCCGGAGTGCTGACCCGCTTGCGCACGGTGCGGTATTCATCCTGGAAAAAACTGTCGAAGATGCTTCCCGACGAGGACCTGCGGTCGCGGACGTTCACCAGGCACACGAGTTCTGCGGGGTCGATGGTGATTTCTCCCGACTGCTGCGGAATGAGCGTCCAGCTGCGGAGCACGGCGGCGTCGTAGATGCGGTCGCCGACGTTCTCCCTGTGGAATTCAATATTGGTGGGTGCCTGTACCTCCTGGCTCCAGAAGCCGTTGAATGAAGGGAAACGGGCATCCTCGAAGCCTGCGATGTTCACACGGTGATACAGCTTGAGCGTGGCGCTGATGGTCTCTCCCACCACCGCCTTGGTCTTGCTGACGTAGAGGCGCATGAAGATGTCTTCGCCGGACGGGGCCTGGGCGCCGGACTGCGAGCCGCTGCCTGATTCGCCGGAGGCCTGTGAGCCGCCGCCGGCTGAACCGGATGCCCCGGAACCGCCCTGGGCGCCTGCGCCGTTGGATACGACCTGAATGCTGACGCTGCGCGACCGGATGGTCTCACCCTTGACTACCGCCGTTGCCGCCGGAAGCTGGAACGTACCGGTTGCACGGGGCATCAGGATGTAGGTGTAGGTGGTCTGCGACGTCTGCGTGCGCTTGCCGTTGACTATGCTGATCGACGTGGAAGACCCCTTCTGGGGCCCCCAGACCAGGGTGAAGTCGGAACCGGGTTCCCATTCGAACGACGAGGGCTTGTGCTCGCCCTCGATGGTGAAGGTTATGTTGAACTGCTCGTCCGCCGCCACGAGGTTCTGTACGCTGACCCCGATGGAGCTCTGCGCAAGCGCCTGCGTCGCGCACGCGAGCATGAGTGCCAATGCTGTGAAAATGCGTCTCATTACCAATTCTTGTCTTTCTGACGGGATTTAAGGGCGGCGGCCTTCTCCTTGTTGACCTTGTCCTGGGTTTCCTTTTCCTTGGCCTGTATGGCCTGAAGCATCTGCTGGGCCTGCTGGGGAGAAATCTGCTGCTGCGACTGCTGCTCCTGGCTGTCCTGCTGATCCTGGTTGTCCTGTTGCTGCTGGTCCTGTTGCTGCTGGTCCTGGTTCTGATTCTGGTCCTGCTGCTGGTTCCGGTCCTGATTGTCCTGGTTGTCGCCGCCGCCACCTCCGCCGCCGTTCTGCTGGTTCTGCAGCATCAGCTTGGCGTAGATGTAGTTCTCTTTGGCGTCGAGGTCGCCCGGATCGAGCAGCAGGGCTTCGCGGAAGGCCTTTACGGCCGATGCGTAATCCTTTTTCTGCAACGCGACGTCACCCGTGTTGTAGTGCCAGCGTGAGGCGTTTTCCGTGCCCGGAGCTATGTCCTTGACGGTCTGCAGCGCCTTGCCGGCGCCGTCCCAGTCCTGCTGGCGGTACAGTGACGATGCCAGGTTGTACTCCCCGGCTACCGACAGCGAATCCTTTAGCACAGCCTTGCGGTAGTCGATTTCCGCCGCCTTGTATTCTTCCTTGGAAAACTTGCGGTTGCCGGCACGCACCTCACGCTTGTCGGTCTGGGCCTGCAGGGGCCCTCCCGCCAGCAGCGCGGCCGCGCCCATCAAAACTAACAGTATATATCGTCTCATTGGAACAGGCTTCTGCGGTGTTTGCGTTCGCCGATGAGCATCTCCAGCGCAAAGAGCGCCAGCGCAGCGGCGAAGAAATACATGAACAATTCGTCATACTCCTCGAAGACCACGGAACTGTAGCGCTCGGCCTCCATCTTCTTGATGTCGTCCACGATGGGCCCCAGTCCGAATTCCTCGTTGCCGGCGTGCACATAGGCGCCGCCGCTCACGTCGGCCATCTTGCGGAGCGTGGTCTCGTCGAGGCGGGAGACCACGATATTGCCGTCGCGGTCTTTCAGCAGACCGCCCTCGACCGGTATGGGCTGCCCCTGGAGGGAGCCTACACCTATCGTATAGACCTTTATGCCCAGTTCGCCGGCCTGCTTTGCGGCGTCCACGGCATCGTCCTCATGGTTCTCGCCGTCGGTGATTACGATGATTGCGCGGCTCTTGTCGCTCTGGGCGCTGAAGCTCTTCATCGCGGTCTTGACGGCCTCGCCGATGGCGGTGCCCTGCACCGGCACTGAGCCGGTGTCGATGTTGCCCAGGAACATCTTGGCCGACACGTAGTCGGTGGTGATGGGCAGCTGCACGAAGGACGTTCCTGCGAAGATTATCAGGCCGATACGGTCTCCGGCGAGCTTGTCGACGACGCGGGAGATGGCCAGTTTGGCCCTGTCGAGGCGCGACGGTGAATAGTCCTGGGCGAGCATCGAATTGGAGACGTCCAGGCAGATCATTATTTCCGCTCCACGGGCTTCGTGTTCCCTTAGTTTGGCGCCCATTTGGGGCCGGGCAAGGCCCAGGGAGAACATCAGCCACGCGAGGCTGAGCAGTACGATGCGCACCCAGCCCTTGGCACCCGACCAGGACGGCATGAGCTGCCGGACAAGCGACGGGTCGCCGAAGCGGCGTATGCGGCGGGCCCTCAGCGCCCGCACGATCCCGTATACGATCGGTATGACGGGGACGAGCAGCAGGAGCCAGAAATATGCGGGAGAAGCGAAGTACAGCATTACGGCATCCTCCTTATCAATACACTGACGAGCAGCTCAAGCAGCAGGCAGATGAGTGCCGCGATGGCGTATCGTCCGAACAGTTCTTTGTAAACGGGGAAGCTGTCCACGGTGGTGCGGGCCTTCTCCATCTTGTTGATTTCCGAATAGATTTCGGACAGCTTGGTGTTGTCGGTGGCACGGAAATAACGGCCTCCGGTGGCGTCGGCGATGCCTTTCAGCAGGTCTTCGTCAATCTCTACCTTCATCTGCTGTATGTCCACGCCCCAGGGCGTCATCACCGGGTACGGGGCCATTCCGTTGGCTCCCACGCCGATGGTGTAAACCCTCACGCCGTAGGTCTTGGCAATCTCCGCCGCGGTCTGCGGGGCTATCTCGCCGGAATTGTTCACGCCGTCCGTCAGCAGGATGACCACGCGGCTCTTGGCGTCGGAATCCTTCATGCGGGCCACCGCCGTAGCGAGCCCGTTGCCTATTGCGGTGCCGTCTTCAATCAGCCCCGTCTGCACCTCCTTCATGAGGTTGATGAGGGTGGCGCGGTCGGTGGTGAGGGGGCACTGGGTGTAACTCTCGCCTGCGAAAACCACTATTCCCATACGGTCCGAGGGCCTCTGGGCGATGAATTCGATGGCGATGTCCTTGGCGGCGCTGATGCGGTCGGGGTTGAAGTCCCGAGCCAGCATACTGGTGGAGACGTCCATCGCGAAGGTGATGTCGATGCCTTCGGTGTCGATGCGTTCAACCTCCGTGCTGGAGCGGGGACGGGCGATAGCGATGACGATGAGCACCAGCGCGGCGAGGCGCAGCACGAACGGCAGGTGCCTCAGTACGGCGAGAACCGGAGTCCCGGCCTTCATCCAGGGGGCGCCTGCGGATACGCGAAGATGCGGCCTGCGTTCGCGAAGCTCCATCCACAGGTAATGCAGCAGGAGCAGCGCGGGAACGGCCAGCAGCCACAGGAGCCAGGGGTATTCGAAGTACATCAGTCGTTTCCGGCCTCCTCTCCGGCGGTCTCCCTTTCGAGTTCGGTCTGATAGGTGGTGGTGACGAAGCTGACGGCCAGCGGCAGGGCCCCGGCGTTCTCTTCATCGGTGGCGATGAACTTGGCGAACTTTACGAAGTCAGCCCTCTCGAACAGGTCCTTGAGTGACCCGTACATTTCGGGCGTGATGTCCTTTTCGCCCTTCAGTGCGTCGAAGAGCTCGGCTGTGGTCATTTCCGGGGCGTCCACCTCGAAGCGTTCGTCCATATAGTACTTGAGGACGTCGGTGATGCCGGAGTAGAACGCCTTCTGCTTCTCCGGAGCCCAGTATTTGTCGGAACGGTACTTGTCCAGCTCGCGCAGGGCAACGATGTACGCGGGATCCTTGGGCTTGAGCGCTTCCTTCCTGCGTTTGGAGGCACGTACGCCGAGCCAGACCAGCAGAGCCGTCAGCGCGGCGAATCCGAGTCCTCCGAGCAGCCAGGGGAGTACCTCCGCAAAGGTCACGGGATACTGTATCTGGCCCTTGATGTCGTGGATTTCGAAGGTGGCCGTATCCACCGGCATCGTCTTCACATCCATCTCCACGCCTTTGAAAATCAGGGTGTCGGTCTTGCCGTCGCGGGTGCGCAGGACAGGGATGTCGGGAAGGCTGTAGGTGCCCTCCTCGAAGGGGGCGATGACTATTCCGGCGTCCAGGTCGAAGCCCTTGGCCAGTGCCTTGCGGGCGGCGTTGGCGTTCCTGGGATGGACGACGCGGCCCCTAACGAGGGTGTCGAGCTGCCAGGTGCCGAGGACGGTAAGGGTGTCGCCGGACATCGACGAAATGTCGGGAAGGGCGAATGTGTCGCCTTCCTTCAGGCCTTCCAGCCGCACGCTGTAGCGCAGCTGGTCGGCTATGAGTATGGAATCCCGCTTCTGGAGCTGCACGAGGGCGGCATCCCCGGCGGGGACGACGTCCAGCAGCGTGGCGAGTATGATTGCAAGAAGTCTCATTTGTGGGCGAACAATGCCATCAGGCCCTTGACGTAATCGGAGTCGGTGGCTATTTCAACACTGTCTATCTGATACTTTCGCAGTAGCTTTTCCTCTTCGCGGTCGAGCTTCTCGAACCACTCGGAGTAGGCGCGGCGCATCTTTGGCGAGTCGGTATTGACCCAGGCGCAGCGGCCGCTCTCCGCGTCCTTTATGTGCACCAGGCCGACGGGGACGATGGTGCGCTCGCGCGGGTCGCGTACCTTGATGACCGAGACGTCGTGCCGGCCTGCGGCGACCTTGAGAGCGTCCTCGTAGCGGGGACTGCCCTGGCTGTCGACGTCTATCATGTCGCTGAGGATGAACGCTGTGCACTTTTTCTTGATGGCGCCGGTGAGGAACCTCAGGGCGCCGCCGATGTCGGTGCCGTCCGATTGCGGTTCCAGCTGGAGCATCTCCCGGATGATGTGCAGCAGGTGGCTGCGGCCCTTCCCCGGGGGGATGAATTTCTCGATGCGGTCGCTGAAGAACAGGGCGCCGACCTTGTCGTTGTTGAGGATGGCGCTGAAGCTCAGCACCGCGGCTATCTCCGCCAGGCGCTCGCGCTTGGTCTGCCCCTGGGTGCCGAAAAGACCGGACCGGCTCACGTCGACCAGCAGCACCACTGTCAGCTCGCGCTCTTCCTCGAAGACCTTGACGTACGGAGCCCTCAGGCGGGCGGTGACGTTCCAGTCCATGCTGCGGACGTCGTCGCCCCACTGGTACTCCCTCACTTCGCTGAACGCCATACCGCGGCCCTTGAAGGCCGAATGGTATTCGCCGGCAAAGATCTGGTGCGAGAGCGCCTTGGTCTTTATCTCGATCTTGCGAACCTTCTTTATTAACTCTTCTGGTGTCATTTGACTTCTGTTGTCATTCTGACTATCGTTGCCTTTCTGACTTCCGTTGTCATTCCGTTGTCATTCTGAGCGAAGCGAAGAATCTCCCTACGGCACAATCACCGCATTGATAACCTTCTCAATAATCTGCTCCGTAGTGACATTCTCAGCCTCTGCCTCGTATGTAAGCCCGATGCGGTGGCGCATGACCTCATAGCATACGGCGCGCACATCCTCGGGGATGACGTATCCGCGGCGCTTGATGAAGGCGTAGGCCTTTGCGGCGAGGCTCAGGGAGATGCTCGCACGGGGCGAAGCGCCATAGGCGATAAGCCCTTCGAGCTCCTGCAGGCCGTAATCCTTGGGAGTGCGGGTGGCGTACACCATATCTACTATGTAACGCTCGATCTTCTCGTCCATGTACACCTCGCGCACTATCTTGCGGGCGCGGACGATCTCCTCGGGAGTGACGACGGGATTGGGCTGGGGGAACTCGCCGCTGTTGTTCATGCGGACGATGAGCTTCTCCTCTTCCTTGCCGGGATAATTGACGATGACCTTGAGCATGAAACGGTCCACCTGGGCCTCGGGCAGGGGATAGGTACCCTCCTGCTCCACTGGGTTCTGGGTGGCCATCACCAGGAAGGGCTGGGGAAGGTCGTAGGTGTTGTCTCCCAGGGTGACCTGGCGCTCCTGCATCGCCTCGAGCAGCGCGGACTGCACTTTCGCCGGGGCGCGGTTGATTTCGTCAGCCAGCACGAAGTTGGCGAAGACGGGGCCCTTGTGGACCTCGAACTCCTCTTTCTTCTGGGAGTATATCAGTGTGCCCGTCACGTCGGCGGGGAGAAGGTCGGGGGTGAACTGGATGCGGCTGAACTTGCCGCCGACGGCCTTGGACAA
>JAEEGL013230627.1_pt1 | contig 22550 bp, 15 predicted proteins | sample 9134231 | NCBI WGS metagenome assembly JAEEGL01 (sample SAMN16246548, study PRJNA631951) | gut metagenome | biome: gut microbiome; feature: rumen; material: fiber-attached | host: Bos | place: Iran: Karaj | collected 2018-10
CCGAAAAGGGCATCGACAATCAAATCATCTTTCATCGGATTCGGCTGATTATCAGCTGAATAGTATATTGTATGAGCTGTACCGTTCTTTTTTTCAAGGTTTTGCCAACGTTTCAGCTGGTATTGCATCTCCTCGCTATAACGGGCTTTTTCAGGAGCGCAGACAACCACATAGACGTTATGGCACGAGGACGAATCCTCGACAAGGTGAATGGCCATCACCACTCCGTCGCCGCCGTTGTTGCCGGTACCAACATAGATGTATATGTTGTCACCCCAAAAAGTGCAACTCATACAGAGTTCTTCGGCGCAGGACTGTCCGGCCTCTTCCATCAGCTCCAACGACGATATACCACGTTTCTCCATCGTAAAACGCTCACATTCACGTATTTCAGAAACCGAATACAGCCGTCTTTCTTCCATAATAAGCCCATTCTTTTCGGTGGCAAAAATATAAAAAAAACGCATTAGCAAAATGATATAAAAAAAGTGTATTTTTGCAGGTTAAAAGTGATAAGATTGTCATGGTGGAGAATAAAATTTAATTCAATTATAATCAACCTATTATTCATCAAAACCCAAAAAAATGAAAAAGATTTTTACTCTTTTGCTCGCTTTGTTTGCCATGGTGGCAATACAAGCTCAGAATCTTCTGTATGAAGATTTCGAAAACGGCATTCCAACCACTTGGTTGAACATCGATGCCGACAATGACAGCTACGCGTGGATGGAAGGTACCGCTCCCGGTGTCTCCGGACACGACGGCTCCAACGGCTGTGCCTATTCCTGCTCATGGTACAACAACACGGCACTGACCCCCAACAACTGGCTGATCACCCCTGCTGTCAACCTTACCGGCAACGCCACTCTGACTTTCTGGGTAGCAGCTCAGGATGCCAGCTATCCTGCCGAGCACTATGGTGTGTACATTTCCACCACGGCAGGCACGACCCCTGCCGATTTCACCCTCCTTTTCGAGGAGACCATTGACGCCAACGGCGGCGCCCGTGTCCAGGGTACCTGGAAGCAGAAAACCGTCGATTTGTCCAGCTACACTGGCCAAACGGTCCGCATCGCTTTCCGTCACTTCAACTGCACGGATATGTTCTACATCGATCTGGACGATGTTGTGATCTTCGCACAACCCACCGGCCCGACAATCTCCGTCGCTCCCACGTCCATCAACTTCGGTTCCACCATGGTGGGTGGCAACACCAACGCCACTGTGGACATCACCACCTACAACCTTACCGCTCCCGTGGTCGCTACCACCACAGCTCCTTTCAGCGTTTCCGCTGACGGCACCACTTTCGGCACCACCGCCAATGTGGCGGCTACCGGCGGCACACTTTATGTACGCTACACACCCGCTGCTGTCGGCACCGACAACGGCTCTGTAACCCTCGCTTCCACTGGCGCCACCGACCAGACGATCACACTGGCCGGTACCGGCATCGAATGCACCACCACCCTTCCTTACAGCTACAGCTTCTCCGACAACGGATTGAACCAATGCTGGACGATCGTCGATGCCAACAACGATGGTAAAACATTCATGTTCTACCCTGAAGACAGCCTCGCGCAATACACTTACCATTCAACAAATCCTGCTGACGACTGGTTGATTTCCCCTGTTTTCAACTTGACAGGCTCACAATTCTGCAATTTCTCCTATTATGGCTCAACCAGCTTCCCTGAGAAATTCCAGGTTTTTGCCATCGACGCCAACAACGTCAACACCCCGCTCACCGGCATCATCGATGCTAACACGGGCACATGGGAGCTCCAACTCATTGATCTCACCTCTCTGACCGGCAGCTATCAGATTGGCATTCACTGCGTTTCTAATGCCGACGAATTGTACCTCCGCATTAAAAACTTCAACATCAACGACAATGCTCCCACCGCCAGCATGGATGTCAACCCGACCGGTTTGGATTTCGGCATCATTCCTACAGGTTCCGTTTCCAATCTCGGCATGGCTGTTGTGCATACCGTCAACATGAACGAGGCCATCACCCTCGCCACTGCCGCTCCTTTTGAGATTTCCCTCAACGGCACCACCTTCGCCGCCACTCAAACCATCCCGGCCAACGCCGACCTGGTCGTTTACGACACCGTCTATGTGCGTTTCGCCCCCACGGCTACCGGCACCTTCAGCCAAAACCTCACGGTCACGGCCACCAGCCTTAACGGCACCGTCGCCCTGACTGGCGAGGCTATCGAATGCACCACCATCACCACTTTCCCGTTCACCGAAACATTTGACGAGGACTCTCCCACCAGACCTTGCTGGACAATCGTGGACGCCAACAACGACAATTACACGATCGAATACTTGCCCTATGACGATTACAACACCGGCGTGGCCGTTTATTTCTACAATTCTGACAACAATGCTGACGATTGGTTGATTTCTCCCGAAATGACCCTTCCTGCAGGTGCTACCTTCCTTTCCTACGACTATGCCATTGCCCAACCTTCTCTCCCTGAAAAATACTCTGTATGGGTCATTCCCGAGAACGGCACCTATGCTACCGCCACCAACATTCTGCCCACCCAGACGGTCAACACCTCTGGAATTCTCAACAACATTTTGGACCTCAGCAATTTTGCCAACCAGACCGTCAAAATCGCCTTCAAGGTCGAATCTGACACTGACATGTATTACATCTATTTTGACAATGTTTCCGTCATGGCCGCCGGCGAAGCCAGTCTGACCGTGGATCCCGCTTCCATGATCTTCACAGGTTTTGTTGGCACACCCACTGCAAGCGAGGCAGCTCATGTACTCGGTCTCGCGCTGAGCAACGATATCGCCATCACGGCTACCGCCCCGTTTGAAGTTTCCACCAACGGCACCTCCTACGCTTCCTCCGCTACCATTCCCCAAGCTACCATTGTCAACACTATTATCTACGTTCGCATGAACTCCACCTCCGCAGGTGTTCAAAACGGCACTGTGACTTTGACCAGCGGCACTGCAACCGCCACAATCAACATCACCGGCAACGCTGTGGACTGCTCCCTGCCTCAAGCACTTCCGTTCAATGAGAACTTTGACTTCGGCATGCCACTCTGCTGGACCATTCTTGATGAAGACGGAGACGGCATTTCTTGGGAACCCAGCACGGACCCCGCTTCCTATTTCGATCCCTCTGTTGACCTTTCCGGTACCGGCCACGACGGCTCCATGGGCTTTGTCCTCTCCGGTTCATTCACCAATGTGACCGGTGAAGCCCTTTATCCCGACAACTGGTTGATCACTCCGGCTTTGGCCATCCCGAGCGAAGGTGCTAAACTCTCTTTCTATGTCGCCGCTCAAGATGCTGACTATGCCAACGAACACTATGGCGTGTATGTTTCCACCACCGGCACCGACCCGAACAACTTCACTCTCCTTTACGAGGAAGACCTTGACGAAGACGGCGGTCCTCGCGCTGGCGGTGCTTGGAAGCAGAAAAACGTCAATCTGCCTTATTCTGGTCAGACCATCTACCTCGCTATTCGCCACTTCAACTGTTCAGACATGTTCTTGATCGATGTTGACGATTTCAGCGTCACTGCTGGCGTCGGTATCGTCAACCACGGTGTCAAAACGGTCATTTTCCCGAACCCTGCCAACAACGTGCTCAACATCAACGCAACCGAAAACATCAATCGTGTTGAGGTTTACAACATGATGGGCCAATTGGTGGGCACTTACAACGCCAACGATGTCAACACCCAAATCAACACCAGCCGCTTCGCAAATGGTGTTTACACGGTGAAAATCGAAACCGAAAACGGCACATCAACCCAGAAATTCACGGTTGCCCGCTAATTTTTCGGAACAATATCCTACCAAAATCCCGGACCGCACGGTCCGGGATTTTTTTTGTCTATACATACACAGTGAACATTTGTTGAAAAAAAAATGCACATCGTGTTGTCAAAAAAATATATCTTTGCAGATTGAATGTATTGGAGATTTTGGGGTGATTCTATCCTGTTGAATCCCAATATTTTGAAAAAAGAAATATAAATATATACGAAATAAGATGAGTTATATCGCGTTTGACAAGGATAAATTGGTAAACATCGGATTCTCAAGGGAGAGAGAGATTTTGCGTTGCAGCAGAACCGGTGCTTTCGCCACCACCACGCTGTGCGGACTTAACACCCGCAAATACCACGGGCTTTTCATCGTGCCGCAGGACAATTTCGGCGGCGAACGACATCTGCTGGTCTCCGGCATCAACGAGAACATCGTGGTCAATGACATGGATTTCCATCTCAGCATCCACCAGTACAAGGGCCAGGTCATCAACCCCATGGGCAACAAGTACCTGCAGCATTTCTCTGCCGACAGCGTGCCGGTGTATGATTTCCGCGTCGGAAAGTTCAACTTCCAGAAGTCGCTGCTTTTCCAGAACGACGCCGACCGTCTGATCATCAAATACACCTTCTTGGACGACGTCGAGGAAGTGGCTTTGCAGGTGGAACCCCTGCTGGCCTTCCGCAACATCCACCAACTCACCCACGCCAACGACAGCGTCTGCACCGACTTCCGGGCGGTGGACAACGGAGCGGGGTTCTGCATGTACGACCGCTACAGTCCGGTCTTCTTCCAGTTCTCCGAGCCGGCGTTCTACCAACATCATCCCGATTGGTATTACAATATAGAATATGAAGAGGAGTTGAAACGCGGCTACGACGGGCACGAAGACCTCTGGCGTCCCGGCACCTTCACCGTGAAGGTTACCGGCAAGGAGCTCTACCTCGCGATCGGCACCGAGCCGATGGCTCCTGAGGAAATCGCCGCCCTCTACAAGGCGGAGGAGCAGAAACACACACCACGCTACAACTTTGCCAGCTGCCTGCAGAACGCCGCCGAACAGTTCGTTGTGAAGCGCAACGGCCGCACCGACATCATCGCCGGCTATCCTTGGTTCGGACGCTGGGGCCGCGACACCTTCATCGCGCTGCCCGGACTCACCCTGGCGCTCGGCAAAATCGACCTCTTTGAAGAGATTGCCGACACGATGATCGAAGACCTCAAAGACGGACTCTTCCCGAACATCGGCACCGGCGAATCCGCCTCCTATAACTCCGTGGATGCCCCGCTCTGGTTCATCCGCAGTCTGCAAATCTACTGTGACTATCTCAACAAACCGAAGAAAGTCTGGACAAAATACGGAGAGGTTGTCAAAAACATCCTCTGCGCCTACCGCGACGGCACCATGAACAACATCCGGATGTTGGAGAACGGCCTCATCTACGCAGGGGGGCCCGGTCTCGCCCTCACCTGGATGGACGCCGTGGTGAACGGTCGCCCCGTCACCCCGCGCACCGGCTGCCAAGTGGAGATCAACGCCCTTTGGTACAACGCCGTCAAATTCGGCCTCGACCTCGCCCGCGTAAGCAAGGACAAAGATTTCGTCACCGACTGGGAATCCGTCGTCGCCGACTTCCCCAATGTCTTCAAAGAGACCTTCTGGTCGAAAGAGATGGGCTACCTCGCCGACTATGTGGATGGTGACTACAAGAACTTCCAGGTGCGCCCCAACATGCTGATCGCCGCCTCCCTGCCCTTCGCGCCCATGAGCGAACGTCTCAAACAGCTCGTGCTGAAACGGGTCACCGAAGAGCTTCTCGTGGACAAAGGCATCCGCAGCCTCTCGCCGAAGGACCCCGAATACAAAGGCCACTACAAAGGCGGACAGGCCGAGCGCGACTCCGCCTACCACCAGGGCACGGTATGGCCGTGGCTGCTATTCCCCTTCACCGACTGCATCCTGAAGGTGTATCCCGACAGCGCCCCCGACGTGCTGCACCGCATCCTCTACCGTTTCGACGGCTGCATGACCTCTTACGGCGTCTCCACCGTTGCCGAAATCACCGACGGAGACCCGCCGTTCAAACCCAACGGCTGCATTTCGCAGGCATGGAGTGTCGCTGCGCTGCTCTATATGAAATGGAAAATTGAACAAGTAAACAAATAGACGAATTATATATTATGCCGATAAAAGTATTAATGTTTGGTTGGGAATTCCCGCCTCACATCTCAGGTGGCTTAGGCACAGCTTGTTACGGGCTCACAAAAGGGCTTGCTCTCAACGGTGTGAAGGTCACTTTCGTGATGCCCAAGGCCTCCGGGGATGAAGACACGTCGTATGTCAAGATCGTGAACGGCAGCGACGTGGAAGTGGACCCGCGCACTTCCAGCTATTTCCTCCATTCCAATCAAACCTCGTACATCCAAGTGGACAGCAAACTTGTTCCCTACGTGGGTTTAGACGACTACTACAATGTCATCAACCAGCTTGAGAGCGGTGTCTTTTCCTCTTCCAGCGAGAAAAGAAAGTATCTTTTCTCCGGGAAATACGGTGCCAACCTGATGGAGGAGGTGAACCAATACGCCCATATCGCAGCTGAAATCGCCCAGAACGAGGATTTCGACCTGATTCACGCACACGACTGGCTGACCTACCGTGCCGGCATCGCCGCCAAACAGGTCTCCGGCAAACCGTTGGTGGTGCATATTCACGCCACCGAGTTCGACCGCAGCGGTGAAAACTACAACGACATCGTTTACGGCATGGAAAAAGAGGGCATGATGGCCGCCGACGCGGTGTGCGCGGTCAGCGACCTCACCCGCAACATCGTCATCAACAAATACGGCATCCCCGAAGAGAAGGTCTTCACCCTGCACAACGCGGTGGAACCCAACGACAAAAAGGTGGAGCGCCGCAAGTTCGTCACCGAGAAAATCGTCACCTTCCTGGGGCGAGTCACCTTCCAGAAAGGCCCCGATTACTTCGTGGAGACCGCCAAGCGCGTGCTTGAAAAGGATGCGAACGTGCGCTTCGTGCTGGCCGGCGACGGCGACATGATGCCGCACATCATCGAACGCGTGGCCGAATTGGGCATTTCCGACCGTTTCCACTTCACCGGATTTCTGCGCGGCGACGACATCAACAAGATGTTCGGCATGAGCGATGTTTACGTAATGCCTTCTATTTCAGAACCTTTCGGCATATCTCCGTTAGAGGCCATGCGCGCGCATGTCCCTGTGGTCATCTCCAAGCAATCGGGTGTCTCCGAAGTGCTCACCCATGCCATCAAGGTCGATTTCTGGGACATCGACGCCACCGCGGACGCCATCTACGGTCTGCTCCACTACCCTGCCCTCTCCAAACTCTTCGCCGAGGAGGGTGCCGCCGAGGTTGACCGCCTCAAATGGGAGCACGTGGCTAAAAAATTAGTCAAAATCTACGAAAAAACTTTGCATTATGAATAAAATATGTTTCCACTTTCAGATCAGTCAGCCGTACCGCCTGCGCACGTACCGCTTTTTTGACATCAATCAGAATCATCACTATTTTGATGATTACCAGAATCAGTATCTGACGAAACGTCTGGCAGAGCGCTGCTACCTTCCCGCAAACAGAATGCTGCTGGACATCATTCGAAACAATCCCGACACGTTCCGTTGCAGTTTCAGCATCTCCGGCAGCTCCATCATGCTGTTCAAGAACTACTGTCCCGAGGTTATCGAGAGTTTCAAGGAACTGGTCAACACAGGCTGTGTGGAAATCACAGGCAGCACCTACACCCATAGCCTCGCCGCACTCCATAACGAAAGCGCGTTCATTGAACAAGTAAAGCTGCAGGAACAGCTGCTGATGGACACTTTCGGGGTGAAACCCATCTCCTTTTGCAACACCGAGATCATCTACTCCGACGATATAGGCGAATGGCTTGGCAACGCCGGCTACCGCGTCATCCTCACCGAAGGCGCGCGTCACATCCTCGGATGGAAGAGCCCGACCTACCTCTACTGCAACCCCTACCAAACGGACGTGCGTCTGCTGCTGCGTTCCTACCAGCTGTGCGACGACATCACGCTGCGTTTCGCCGACCAAGGCTGGGACCAATACCCGCTGACCGCTGACAAATACATGCGTTTCCTCGAAAAAATCCATAACGACAGCGACTCTGCGCTCATCAACCTTTTCTGGGACTATGAAACCATCGGCGAGCATTACACCGCCGACACCGGCATCTTCGACTTTTTCAGAACCTTGGTCACCAAACTGGGCCAACACGAGAACTACAAGTTCATCACCCCTAAAGATGCGCTGAACCTCGACCTCAGCCCCTCCACCATGCACGCCCCGTGGCCCATCTCCTGCTCCGGCGAAGAGAAGGACACCAACGAATGGCTCGGCAACGAACTCCAGCAGGAAGCCTTCAACCAACTGTTCAAGCTGGAACCACTCTACAAAAAATCCGAAAATGCGGAAGCCAAGCTGAGCTGGTTGCGCCTGCAGGCCGCCGACCACTTCAACTTCATGAGCTCCAAATGGTTCGGCCACCGCTTTGTAAAACGGAACTTTGAGGTCTATTCATCACCTTATCAAGCTTTTATCAACTACATGAACGTGCTGAACGACGTAAAATTGCAATTAGAAGCTTAAAAAGCTTAGGAGCTTAGAAGTTTAGGAGTTTAGGAGCTTAAACCTGTAAGCTTCTAAGCTTCTAAGCCTTTAAGCCTATAACCCTATACAAATGTTGCTCGAAGAATTAAAAAAACACAGAATCATCCTGGCATCGCAATCCCCGAGGCGCCGAGAGCTACTCGCGGGAATGGGGGTGGATTTCGAAGTGATGAAAACCGACGTGGAGGAAACCTACGATCCAGTGTGGAGCCCCGAAGCGATTGTGATGCACCTGTCGAAGCTCAAACTCTCCCCCATCGACATGTCGCAATATGCCCCCGACACCATCTTCATCACCTGCGACACCATCGTGGTGGTCAACGGACAGATTATCGGGAAACCGAAGGACGAGGAGGATGCCAAACGGATGCTGCGGATACTCTCCGGCAACACGCACACGGTGTACAGCGGGCTGACAGTGGCCACGCCACAGAAGCAGCTCACCGACTACCGTTCCACCGATGTCATCTTCGAAACCCTGAGCGACGAAATGATCCAATACTACATTGACACGTACAAGCCCTTCGACAAAGCGGGCTCCTACGGTGTGCAGGAGTGGATCGGCCGCGTCGGCATCCGCGAGGTCCGGGGCTCATTCTACAATGTCATGGGACTCCCCACCCGACTCCTTTGGCAGATGCTGGAGCAAATTGTTTAAGGTTTAAGGTTTATAGTTTATGGTGATATCCCATCTTAAATCTTAAACCTTAAACCTTAAACACTAAACCTATCGAATCAAGTATAATAAAAACAATAAATTAATGAAAAAATTTTTCCTTATCGCATGCGCGGCAGCTTGCATGATGGCTTTGAACGCGCAACCCATCGACAAAAACGGCGGTCTGACCATGCAGCAGCTCGGTCAATTGAGAGGCTCCTATCAATCGGACCCGACCAACAAGGCGTTACGCAATGCCATCAATGCCAACGAAATCAACAAATTGGCGGTAAACTACGACAACAAGACGGCTTTCGACGCCCACATGTCGAACACCGTCCCCTCCAAGGCCATCACCAACCAGGAGTCATCCGGCCGCTGCTGGATGTTCACCGGCATGAACGTGCTGCGCAACAAGGCCATCCGTAAATATGACCTTCCCGCAGATTTCCAATTCTCGCAGTGCTACACCTTCTTCTATGACCAACTGGAGAAGGCCAACCTCTTCCTGCAAGCCATCCTCGACAACCGCGCCAAGTCCATGGAAGACGAGACTGTGCAATGGCTCTTCAAGAACCCCATCGGCGACGGCGGCCAGTTCACCGGCGTGGCCAACCTGATGACCAAATACGGTGTGGTCCCGAAAGACGTGATGCCCGAAACCTACAACAGCAACCACACCTCCAAAATGTCGGAACTCATCAAACTGAAACTTCGCGAAGACGGACTGATTCTACGCGAAATGTGCAACAACAAAGGCATGACCGAGCAGAAGCTGCAGGCCACCAAAACGGAGATGCTGCAGACCATCTACCGGATGTTGGCTTACACGTTGGGCGAGCCCCCGACAGAGTTCACCTGGACTCAGCGCAACTCCAAAGGCGACGTGGTGAGCACCGAAACCTACACCCCGATGTCGTTCTACAACAAGTTCGTGAACCAGGACTTCTCCCAATACTACATGATCATGAACGACCCGACCCGCGACTACTACAAAGTGTATGAGATCCAATACGACCGCCATGTGTATGACGGGCAGAACTGGAAATACCTCAACCTGCCGATGGACGAGATCTCGAAGATGGCCATCGCCAGCATCAAGGACAGCACGATGATGTATTTCTCCTGTGATGTCCTCAAGTTCCTCGACCGTGACAAAGGCTACATGGACGTGAACAACTACGACTACGGTTCCCTCTTCGGCACCACCTTCGGCATGGACAAGAAACAGCGTGTCAGCACCTACGCCAGCGGTTCTTCGCATGCCATGACCCTCTGCGGTGTCGATCTCGACGCCAACGGCAAACCCACGAAATGGATGGTGGAAAACAGCTGGGGCAGCAACCGCGGCCATAACGGATTCCTCATCATGACCGACGAATGGTTCAACGAATACATGTTCCGTCTCGTCGTGGAGGCCAAATACATCCCCGCCGCCACCCTTAAACTTTTCGACCAAAAGCCTGTCATGTTACCCGCTTGGGACCCACTCTTCTCATTCGAAGAGTAATTACTCTTCCCTGAGCAGCCTCGGAGAGGCAATACGCGCGAAGCGCAATTTGTAAAAAACAGCTTCCCTGAGCAGCCTCGGAGAGGCAATACGCGCGAAGCGCAATTAACCCCACACAAGCGCAGCGCAGTGTGGGGATAATAAAGAAGCCACACAAGCGCAGCGCAGTGTGGGGAACAACACACAAGCGCAGCGCAGCGCAGTGTGCGGATAACAAAAAAAACAAATAATGATGAAAAAAATCATAACCATAATCATCCTCGCTGCCATTTCGGCGGCAAGTTATGCGCAAAAAGCAGACGACATCTTAGGCATCTACTACTGCGTGGACCCTTTTTCGAAAAAGCAGTCGCAGGCGCAGATCTACAAAGCCGCTGACGGGACATACGAAGCCAAAGTGGTTTGGACCAACGACATCAAGGGTCAGGACCAGGTCGGCTTGGTGTTCATGAAAGGGCTGACCTACAACGCCAAGGAGAATGAATACCAAAACGGCAAGATCAAATACCCGGGCAAAAACGGCACCTACAAAGCATACGTCCGCATCGTGGATGGCGGCAAAACGCTGAAGATGCGCGGGTATTTGGGTGTCTCCCTCTTCGGCATGACCGTCGATTGGAAGCGCGAGGACAAGGTTCGGCCCGCCCCGACAAAGTAAAAAAAAACGCGGCTTTCGCCGCGTTTTTTTTTCATCATGTTATCCTATCCTCTGAACGGGAAATTCTTGCCGGGATAGATGGCCTGTGCGCCCAGCATCTCTTCGATGCGCATCAGCTGGTTGTATTTACAGATACGGTCGGTACGGCTGGCTGAACCGGTTTTGATTTGGCCCGTGCCCAAGGCGACGGCGAGGTCGGCGATAGTCGTATCCTCGGTTTCACCGGAACGGTGCGACATCACAGCGGTATAGTAGTTGCGCTGTGCCAGTTGCACGGCGTTGATAGTCTCAGTAAGTGTTCCGATCTGGTTGACCTTGATGAGGATGGAGTTGGCCACCTCCTTGTCAAGTCCCATTTGCAGGCGCTTCACATTGGTCACGAAAAGGTCGTCACCCACAAGCTGGCAACGGTCGCCGATGGTGTCGGTGAGAAGCTTCCAACCGTCCCAGTCGTCCTCGGCCATACCGTCTTCGATGGAGATGATCGGGTATTTGTCGCACCACGTCTTCCAATAATCGACCATCTGGGCGGGCGTGAGCTCGTCGCCGGTGGACCATTTCAGTTTGTAGATATTCTTTTCGGCATCGTAAAACTCGGAAGAGGCGGGGTCAAGTGCGATGCAAATGTCCTCTTTCGGTTTGTAGCCGGCGTTTTCGATAGCTTGAAGAATCACTTCGAGAGCCTCCTCGTTGGATTTGAGGTCGGGGGCGAAACCGCCTTCGTCACCCACATTGGTGGAGTAACCGCGACCCTTGAGCACCTTCTTCAGGTTGTGGAACACCTCAGAACCCATACGGACAGCCTCACGGAAGGTAGGAGCGCCCACAGGCATGATCATAAATTCTTGGAAATCAACACGGTTGTCCGCATGAGAACCGCCGTTGAGGATGTTCATCATCGGAACGGGCAGCACTGTGGCGTTGCATCCGCCGACATAGCGATAGAGGTCTTGACCCGTCTCCTGAGCGGCGGCCTTGGCAGCAGCCAACGATATGCCTAACAAGGCGTTGGCACCCATAGCACCCTTGTTTTCGGTGCCGTCAACCTCAATCATGCGGGCATCGAGTTCTGCCTGGTCGCTCACCTCCATGCCTTCCACAGCCTCCGCGAGGGTGCTGTTCACATTCTGGACGGCCTTCAGCACGCCCTTGCCCATATATCTGTCTTTCTGATCGTCTCTCAACTCCACAGCCTCATGCACGCCCGTGGAAGCGCCAGAGGGAACAGCCGCACGACCGACCGCCCCTGCAGCGGTGTAAACATCAACTTCAACAGTAGGATTGCCGCGAGAGTCCAAAATCTCTCTACCATAAACTTTAACGATTTGACTCATAGTTCTTTGTATTTTATTCAGTTCAAAATTTAATGCGGCGCGAATATACGATTTTTTTTTATTTTTGCCCCTCGAAATTATCGCCTCTATGCCCCAAAAGAAGAAAAACGCTCCGCAAATCATCTCGCTGGACGCGTTCGGCAGCGCCAAAAACTATTGGCTCTGCTGGATTCAGTCGCCGCTGCCGCCGTTCTCCTTCGCCAACAAAGTGCGAAAAGAGCTGCGACACCCCTGCGCCTACATCGGGGGCATCTCCCTTGAAGACATTCACCCCAATCTGCAGTTCCCTATGTACTATATGTCGTTCAATCAGGAGTTTGACATCAACTTAGTGATTTTGGCCAACCACGTCACCGCCCCTATGGAGATGTCATTGTCGCAAGAAAACCCCCTTTTCGGCGGCCTTCTCTTCGAAGACGACTACTATCTGTTCAACAAACAGGGACTGACAAAAATACAATTCTCCTATCCTCAAGCCGATTACCTGCTTTTGCTCTCCGCAGACAAGCAGGTGGACTTAGAGGACTACATCGGGATGCTTCCCCAGCTCTCCGACACCAAATTCCTCTGCCAAGACACTCCGCAAAACATCGCCGAAAGTCAGAAAAAGAGCAAACTGGTGCTCGATTTCCTACAGTATCTGTACTATGAATCCGAGGCATCCGTCAACGAATACCTCCGCAAGAAACTCTTCCGGAAGCTGCACAACAAGATGTCGGTGTCGGAAAACAACTACGAAAGGCTGCGATTCCCTGTCGAAGCCAACCGCATGATCACCAGCGGGTTGCTGCGCCGCGAGGAGGTGTAACCCTGTCGCCTATTGCCTGTACTGCACTTTCTTGAAGAAGAGTCCCGTCACGCCAAACGTGATGACGGCGGCGAGGATATAGGCGAGTGTGCGAGGGACGAATGCGCCAAGGCAACTGCCCGACACAAAGATGAAACTGACTGTGACCATCGTCATGAAAACGGCAGGGAGGAGTGCCATCCAATAGTAAGCCTTCTGTTTGTTGAGGCGCAGATACACCGTGATAGCCCACAGTGTGAAGGCGGCGAGCATCTGGTTGGCCCAGGAGAAATATTGCCAAATGACTTGGAAGCCTGTCGGCGCGGCAAGGCTGAAAACGAGGAAGGCCCCGGTGACCACGAAGAGCGGGATGGCGATCCAAAGGCGTTTGCTGATACTTCTCTGTTCCAGATTCATGAAATCGGCCACGATAAGGCGCGCGGAACGCAAAGCGGTATCGCCGGAAGTGACAGCGGCGCTGATGACACCCAAAACGGTGATGACGGCAATGACTGTCGGGAACCACGTGTTGGCGATAACGCCCACCATGGCGGGGCCGCTCTTGGTCTGCAGCTCCGGGTCAGTATGGTAGAAATACGCGGCAGCGGCAGCCCATATCAAAGCAACGACACCCTCTACAATCATGGCGCCGTAGAAGATGTGACGGCCTTGCCGTTCGTTGGTCATGCAGCGTGCCACGAGAGTCGATTGCGTGGCGTGGAAGCCGGAGACCGCCCCGCACGCGATGCTGATGAACATCATCGGGAAGAGCGGGTTGGTGGCCGCCTGAGGGTGACGATTCTGCAGACCGCTCCAGATTTCGGGGATATCGGGATGATAGATGGCGAATGCCACCATGATGGCCACCGCCATGCCCATCAGCAGGAAACCGAAAACGGGATAGATGCGACCGATGACCTTGTCTATAGGCAACAACGTGGCTATCAAATAGTAAGCCAAGATAATCACCACCCAAACATAGACGCTCAAATTGGGGGTGAACTGCGACTGCAGGAGCTGGGCGGGCGTGTTCACGAAGACCACTCCGACCAGGACCATCAGCAACACCATGAAGCCACGCATGAACTGTTTCACCCCGTTGCCCAAGTACTTGCCGTGGGTCTCGGGCAGCGAGCATCCGTTCTCACGCAGGGAGATCATGCCCGACATGTAGTCGTGGACCGCGCCGCCGAAGATACAACCGAAGACGATCCAGAGGTAGGAAGCGGTGCCGTATTGCGCCCCCATGATGGCGCCGCAAATCGGCCCCACCCCCGCGATATTCAGGAACTGGATAAGGAAGAGCTTCCACGGCTTCATCGGGACATAATCCACACCGTCGGCCATTGTGGTGGCAGGCGTCGGGCGGTTCTCGTCGATTCCGAACACGCGCTCCACCACTTTACCGTAAAAAACATAGCCTACAATGAGTAAAACCAATGCAATACAGAACGTTATCATTTTCAAGAAAATTAAACGGCAAAAATAGTTTTTTTTTGCTTCATTGCCAAAAAATTATTGTTGTTTTCCATTGGGATTTTTTTGTAATTTTGTAACTTCATACAAATGGTATGCGATATTCGACAATACATTCCGTATATCCCTATCATTTAGTAGGTTATATTATATTTGTGATTTTGAATTATATTGATTATGGCTCATATTTTGCACTTTTATGAAGGAAACAGGAGACTGAAAAACATTTTGTCGGTGTTGCTTTTGGCACTTTTTTGCCTTATGCCTGACCTGATGCTCACGGCGCAGATCACCACTGCCGCCATCTCCGGCAACGTGAGCGACGGCAAAGATCCCATCTCCGAAGCCGTGGTGACCGTCGTACACATGCCCACAGGCCAACACTACTATGTTTTCTCCAACGAAAAGGGCAACTATATCATCAACAACATTTTAGCGGGCGGTCCCTACATCGTCCGCGTGGAACGCCTCAACTATAAAACCGCCATCATTCACGACATCGAGGCGCCTCTGGGAGAGACGGTTGTAGTGGATGCGGTATTGGAGCGCACCACCAAAAGAATCATGGAGGTGAACATTTTCGGTGACGGCGAGAACTCGTCGATGAACATCAACCGGTCCGGCATCGGCATCCACCTCAACAGCGCTTCCATCGAGATGACCCCCAGCGTGAGCCGCAGCTTGTACGACATCTTGAAACTCACCCCGCAGAGTGTCACCACAGAGTTCGGGGCTGCCTTCGGCGGCGCCAACTACCGCGGTTCCTATGTCACCGTGGACGGTGCCTCGTTCAACAACTCCTTCGGTATCGGATCCAGCCTGCCGGCCGGCGGCACCCCGATTTCCCTCGAAGCCATCGACCAGGTCAGCGTGAACCTCACCCCGTTCAATGTGCGCCATAGCAACTTCCAAGGCGGCGCCATCAACATGGTCACGAAACACGGCACCAACGAATGGCACGGTTCGGTGTACGACTTCTTCACCAGCAGCGATTTGCAAGGACGGCATATCGACACCAACTGGCTGACCACCTCCCCCACCTTCACCAACAGCATCGGTTTCACCCTCGGAGGACCGATTGTCAAAGACAAGCTCTTCTTCTTTGTCAACGGCGAATACTCTTTCGACTATCAGTCAGGCTCCGACATCCTGTCGCGTCAGGACGAAAGCGAGCCTTACGGCGGCAGCACGGGCGTCTGCCGCCCCACCACGGATCAGATGGAATCCATACACCAATTCCTGGTGGACCGATTCGGTTACGATCCCGGCCGCTACCAAAGCTACACGGTGGCGACCCCCGACTTCAAAGCATTTGCACGTCTGGACTGGCGCATCAACGACTACAACCTGTTCCAGATCCGCTTCTCCCACACCTACTTCACCACTTCCAGGAAACCGTCCGACTCTTACAGCCCATTGGGCGGCACCAACATCTTTCTCATTTCCAATGGCGAAATGTACACCGTGAACCGCGACAATGCCGGCCGGAACTCGCCCTTTGCGATGCCGTTTGAGTCGGCCCGCTATTTCCAGAATCTGAATTTCTCCTCCTTGGCGGCAGAGCTCAACTCCCACTTCCTGAACGGACGTGCCAACAACATGGTCCGCTTCACTTGGTCGCTGCAAAACGAGCCCCGTTCCTTTTATGGCGGCTTGTTTCCGGCGGTGGACATTCTGGAGCCCTACATCGCCCCCGACGGCAGCACACAGCTGTCCACGTTCACCAGCTTCGGTCCCGACCCGTTCACATACGGCAATATTCGCCGTGTAAGCAGCTACACCCTTACGGACGAATTCAACTACAAGAAAGGCATCAACAACGTCTTGGCAGGTGTCCAAGTGGAGTTCAACAGCATCCGGAACGGCTATATGCCCGGTGGCTCCGGCTGGTACATCTATGACTCTTGGCAATCGTTCCTGAACGACGTGAACGACGTGGAAGGCGCAGGTCCCGCGCTTTTCATGATCACCCACGCCAACACCGAGACCCCCACGAAGCAGGTCTATCCCACTTTCTACCAATCGCAAATTTCCGTATATGCGCAGGATGACATCGAGTTCAGCAAGTTTTTCAAACTCACGGCAGGTCTCCGTCTTGAGCTGCCCTTCATCCGCTTCCGCTACGACAACCGGAATGCCGATTTCGATGCCATCGCAGCCACGAACCCGAACAGCTCCTTTGCCGGGCTCAGCACCGCCAACGTTCCCGGCACAGACTTCCACGTCTCTCCGCGTATCGGATTCAACTGGGACATCACCCACAAGCGCAAGCTCTTCCTTCGCGGCGGTACCGGCTTCTTCACCGGCCGTATCCCGAACGTCTGGCTAGTGAGTGCCGCCGGCAACTCCAACTGCCTGCAATATCAATACATTGCCAATCTGGCAACCGGCCAAGAGGTTGTGGAATTCGACACCGAACTTGAGAACATCATCAACAGTGTCCATGGCGGCGACCAATATGTCCGCACCAATCTGCCCGCACCGACCAATGCCACCATCCTCGCCAAAGACCTGAGAATGCCCACCTCTTGGAAATCCTCTCTGGCCATGGACGTTGTGATTCCCGGCAACGTGAAAATCACCCTTGAAGGGATTTACTCTTACAACTTCAACGAAGTGTATGCCAAAGTGTTAGGATACAAAGAAGACGGCACCGTCCAATTGCCGGGCGAGCCCGCCCCCCGCACTCACTATACAAGCGAGGAAATCACCAACTGCGATGGCGCCATTATGAGCGGCTATTACCTCTATAACGAAACCAGTCTGCATGGTCAGTTCCTCTCCCTCACCGCCCAGTTGAACAAGGACTTCCGCTTCGGCTTGAGTTTGATGGCGGCCTATACCTTCAGTCAGGCCACTGCGATTTCCGACGGCATTGCGGACCAAGTCTCCAGCTTCGCCAACACCTCCAATGTGAACGACTGCAACAAACCCGAGCTGGGCCTCACCGGTTATGTAGCACCACACCGTGTGATCGCCTCCATCGGCTACACCATCAAAGAAGGCAAATTCACAGCCACCAGACTCGGTCTCTTCTACGAAGGCCTGAACTTGGGCGTATTTAACGGCTACTATCGCTCCCACCGTTCCTACCTTATCGGGAATGTCAGTGGAATGACCAGTTCCCAGCTCATCTACATTCCCACCAAGGAAGAACTGGCAGCCATGCCGTTTGTGTCCGACGAAAACCGCGCCGCTTTCGAAGATTTCATCTGCAACGACAAATACCTCAGCAGGCACAGAGGCGAGTATTCCATACGCAACGGCGGACAAGCGCCTTGGGTGAACCGCATCAACCTGAAAGTGGAACAGGAGTTCTACTTCGACATCAGCGGACATCGTCAGACCCTCAATGTCGGCGTGGACTTCAACAACTTGGCAAACCTGTTCTACAGCAAATGGGGTGCTTACAAAATCTTGGACAACGAAGTGGTGTTACGATACGACGACACCACCGGGAATTACTCTTTCACCCCGTCCACGTGGTCTTATTACAACAGTTTGTCCTCCACTTGGCAGATTCTATTCCATTTGAAATACGCGTTCTAGAAAAGACACGATAAAAAAAAAACTCCGCCGTGGCGGAGTTTTTTTTTTATCGTTGAGGAACCAACGCTATGCGGAAGCCGCAGTCCTCATAACGGGAGTGTTGACTGCCGTAATCGCGTTTGGCACATCTATGATAGGGGGCCGCGAAGTTCCAGCTGCCTCCTCTTTGCACATAATAGGCGGTCTCCTGATCATTTAAGGGGTTGTCCCAATCTTTATTCTCTGAATAGTAGTTCTCGTTGTACCAATCCTGACACCATTCCCACACATTGCCGCTCATGTCGAAAACGCCTAATTCATTGGCCGATTTGACTCTGACATCGTGGGTGCGTTCATTGCTGTTGTCATAATACCAAGCAATCTGCTTCAGGTCGTTGCTGCCTGAATAACGGGTTCCGGCGCTTTTCAGTCCCCCGCGGGCCGCATATTCCCATTGGGCTTCACTCGGAAGGGCGAAGCGGTATCCTTCCGGCAATTCGGCCGCTAAATACTTGTTCAGGCGGGCGACAAACCGTTGGCATTCTGCCCAACTCACACGCTCCACAGGAAGAGTGTTGCCTTTCCAATAACTGGGATTGTTGTCGCGCCCCATCACGGCCATCCATTGGGCTTGGGTCACTTCAGTCTCGCCAATGTAATAATCCGGCAAATTCACCATGTGTGCAGGCAACTCCTCGGTCGAACAACTGTCGTCCCGACTGCTGACACAACCCAGCTGGATCTCCCCACCTTTCACGAAAACCATCTTAATAGGAATGCGATTAACAGTAAACACCTTGTTACCAGTACCTTGCGATTGCGCCGACAACAAGCCTGCACAAGACAACATGACAGCTAAAAGCCATAATGCCATCGATTTCTGTTTCATATCCGATAACCGTTTCATTGTTTTTTCAGACAATATGATATACACATAGTTTAACGTACAATCGGGAAAAAGAGCCTTGAAAAAGCGCCACTATACCCGATTCAAATAAAATGGCAAAAATACGAAAAAAAACGATTCAACGGTTAATTTTCTTAAAAAGAAGCTCTTCCGTCCTTTTTCCCTGTCACCTTCTCACCACGGGAGGTCATCGCTTTGAGTTCTGCAATCAAGAAATCGCGGAAAGTGACCGTCGTGGTTTCCTTTCTCTCAAATTGAACATCTTCAATGAGATGATCGCCCCCGTCCGCAATGAAATCCAGCGTGACGAGTTTATAGAGGCGGCTGTCGTCAATAGGCTTGCCACCCACAAGAATTTGTGACGGGCGGTTGTTCTGGTAGATGATGGTCACTCCTGCGTACGGTGCGTTGAATTTATCCGTAAACTTCTCCAAGGCCTTTCGCAACTCACTGCCTTTCAACACAATGAATGTAAGGTAGTTGTCGAATGGCGAGATATTGAAGATGTCGCCCACCGTGACATTTCCCGCTGGCATGGTGGTGCGGATACCGCCAAAATTCAACATGGACAGGTCCAAATTATCAAATGCAGTGTCTTTAATATATTCGGATGCTTCGTTCAACAGCAAGTCGGTCAAGAAGTTCGAGAGCGGGCTTTCGGGCGGGAAGGATTCCAACTCCGCCTCGGTGCGCGCGACTACCACTTGCATCTGTTTTTCCATCTGCCGACGTTTCTTATCCACATACTTGGCCAATTTCGGGTCGATTTTCGCATCGTAGGTGGAATCCAACCGCACCATCTTGTACTGATAACGGTACTTGGGTGCAGAAACATTTTGAGCATAACCAAAGGAGGTTATGCCCAAAATGATGCAAAACGACAATGATTTTAAGCTCATTGGTCTATTTTTTTGAAGTATTAGGAGCGCTTTGTCCCATTTTGCTGATACCGTCGCGCATGGAGGTGTCGGCCTTTATGTTCTCTAACTTGTAGTAGTCCATCACACCGAGATTGCCGTTTCGGAAAGCATCGGCGAGGGCTCTGGGGACCTCAGCTTCGGCAAGGATCACCTGAGCACGTGCCTCTTGGGCCTTGGCCTTCATTTCCTGTTCTTGCGCCACTGCCATGGCCCTGCGCTCTTCAGCCTTTGCTTGCGCGATGTTCTTGTCGGCATTGGCCTGGTCCATCTGCAGCATAGCTCCGATGTTCTTACCCACATCCACATCCGCGATGTCGATGGAGAGAATTTCGAACGCCGTGCCAGAGTCCAAGCCCTTGGTCAGCACCAATTTGGAAATGGAATCCGGATTTTCGAGCACCGACTTGTGCGTATCGGCGGAACCGATGGCGGAGACGATACCCTCACCCACGCGGGCGATAATGGTCTCTTCGCCGGCACCGCCCACGAGCTGGCGGATGTTGGTGCGTACCGTCACGCGCGCCTTGGCAATCAACTGGATGCCGTCTTTTGCCACAGCCGCCACGGGAGGCGTGTTGATGACCTTCGGGTTCACAGAGGTCTGAATGGCCTCCAGCACGTTACGCCCAGCCAAGTCGATAGCCGTCGCTGCCTTGAAATCAAGGGTGATATTGGCCTTGTCAGCGGAAATGAGCGCGTTGACCACCGGTTTCACGTGGCCACCAGCCAAATAGTGAGCTTCCAGCTGGTCACGACTGATGTCGATGCCCGCTTTGGACGCGGTTATCATCGAATTGACAATCATATCTGGCGGAACGCGACGCCAACGCATCAGGATAAGTTGCACTAATGAGACGTGGACACCGTTCAAAATGGCGATGAACCACAGGCGCAAAGGGACCATCCAGAAGAAGAGGATGACGAGCGCCAGGACAATCACAATGGTGATAATTGTTTGAGGCATAATGTATTAATTTTGATGATTAATTTTGATGAATAGCTTCTACGATAATTTTACTACCTTCGATTTTATGAATCAGAATGGGTGAGTTTTCGTCGATAAACCCTTGCATGGAGACCACCTCGGCTTCGGTATCGCCAAAGAGCCCGGTGCCGGTCGGGGCAAGACGGGAAATCGCCACACCTTCCATCCCCTCCTTCAACTTGTTGGAGTCGATCTCGTTCATCTTGCTGTCAATCTGCGTTTTAAGCTGCAGCTTCCGCCACGTCTTGGTCCGCATCATCAGCCAGAATGAGCCGAAAGTGATGACAGCCGTCAGCACCAGGGTCAGGATGCCCACGGTGGTACCGAACTGCACAAAAGACGTGACTACGCCTCCAATCATGCAAAGCACGCCGAGGATGGCCACCACACCGCCGGGGATGACGAGGAAATCCAGAATCATCAGGACGATGCCGAGGAGGATCAGGAGGATTAAGGATATATAGCCCATTTCTGTAAAGGTTATTGGTTATTGGTTATTGGTTATTGAAGCAGTTCAAAGTTCAAAGTTCAAAGTTAAATGAATTTCACGATATAATAGTTCTTTTTGCCTTTCTGCACCAACACATATTTTCCATTGAGAAGATCGTCTTTGGTGACATTTTTGTCCTCTTTGACCTTCGTTTTGTTGATAGCGACACCGTTGTCTTTCAGCATGCGGCGGGCTTCGCCGTTGGAGTTGAAGACTTGGGTGTGCTTGGCAAGGAAATCGACCACGCCGCAGGTTTCATCGAGAACCGTCATCGGGACATCGAACTGCGGAACTCCTTCAAACACAGAGAGGAACATCTCTTCGGAGAGGGCTGCGAGGTTCTCGGCGGTGCCTTTGCCGAAGAGGATTTCGGAGGCGTTGACGGCCGCGTCGTAATCCTCCTGCGAGTGCACGCGCACGGTCAAATCCTTTGCCAGCGCCTTTTGCAGGATGCGCAAGTGAGGCTCGGCATCGTGCTGGCGTTCCATCTCCTCGATCTCCTCCTTCGTGAAGTGGGTGAAGATGCGGATGTAGCGTTTGCTGTCGTCGTCGGAGCAGTTGAGCCAGAACTGGTAGAACGCGTACGGGGAGGTGCGGGCGGGATCGAGCCAGACGTTGCCCTTTTCGGTCTTGCCGAACTTGCCGCCGTCAGCTTTGGTGATGAGCGGACAGGTGAGCGCGTATGCCTCGCCGTTGAGCATGCGGCGGATGAGTTCCGTGCCGGTGGTGATGTTGCGCCACTGGTCGGCACCGCGCAATTGCGGTGTCGCGCGATGAGGCTCATAGAGGTAGAGGAGATCATAGCCCTGCAGGAG
>JAEEGL012220472.1_pt1 | contig 22549 bp, 16 predicted proteins | sample 9134231 | NCBI WGS metagenome assembly JAEEGL01 (sample SAMN16246548, study PRJNA631951) | gut metagenome | biome: gut microbiome; feature: rumen; material: fiber-attached | host: Bos | place: Iran: Karaj | collected 2018-10
AAGGATATCTTCAGATAGTAAGAATAACCTCGGCAGCTCGGATAGCTTCCGGGGTTATTTTATCATTGGAAAGCATTTTAGCGATCTCAGTAACACGTTCATCGTGAGACAGTTGTCTGATGCATGAACGTGTTTTTTCGTCGTCTTCGTCTTTGTAGACAAAGAAATGATTTTTGGCTTTTGAGGCAATCTGCGGAAGATGCGTGATAGAGATAATCTGCAGGCTCTCCCCCATTTTCTGCATGATGTCGCCAAGTTTCGACGCCACCTCACCCGAAACGCCAGTATCTATCTCATCGAAAATCAATGTCGGGATATAGTTGCTTTCGGCCGCCACCGCCTTGATAGCCAACATCAGACGTGATAATTCGCCACCTGACGCAACACGGGACATATCTTCGGGTTTCACGCCCTTGTTTGCTGAGAAGAGGAAGCATATCTTATCCCATCCTTTCTCAGAATACTCTGATTTATCAGAGAACTCCGTTATCTCGACCTCAAAAACACCGTGAGGCATCTTCAGCTGGCGGATAATATCAGTAACTGACTTCTCAAAGGAAAGCTTCACCTTTTTGCGTCTATCAGACAGATTATCAGCGAGTTGCGAAAGTTCTTTCTCGCATTTCCTAACCTCATTTTCTTTTTTGGCAATCAACTCGTCGATATTGGCAAAAGCTCCGACTTTTTGTTGCAGATCTTCGCGAATCTTCAGCAAATCAGCGTAATCATTCACATGATGTTTCATCATCAGGCGCTGCAGCAGGTCGAAACGCTCCTGAAGCTCATTCAGTGATTCAGCGTCAAACTGTGTGCTATCTTGCAGTGAATCAATGTCTTGTGCGATATCTTTGAGCTCAATCTTTGTCGATTCGAGGCGCTCGAGATACTGCTCTGCCTCAGGAATATAACGTTTGAGCCGTTCCACATTCGACTTCAGCTCGTTCAACTGGTCGAGGATTGAAACTTCTGAATCTTTCAGCAGGTTGGTCGACTGGGCCAACAACGTTTTTACCTCTTCTGCGTTCTCCAACAGCTCCAAACGCTGGCTAACTTCCTCATATTCACCGTCTTGCAGGTCGGCTTTCAACAACTCATCGAGCTGGAATGTGAGAAAATCGTTCTCTGCCACGTTTTTCTGTGCCATATCACACAGCGATTTCAACTCGTTTCTTAACGCTACAAATCTATGGTAAACTCCTTGATATTCAGCCAGTAACGCATTGTTGTCGGCAGCATTGTCGATTATCTCAAGTTGAAAGTCGGCATTGGTCAGAAGCAGGGAGTCGTGCTGTGAATGTATGTCAACCAATTGATTACCCAGCTCTTTCAGCTGTTGTGCGGTCACTGGGGTGTCGTTGATGAAAGCTCTCGACTTTTTTGTAGGCGACAGCTCGCGTCTCAGTATCAGTTCCTCGTCAAAATCGAGGTCGTTTTCCTCAAAAAAAGGCTTAAAACGTTCATTATCAACGACAAATATAGCTTCTACTGCACATTTTTTTGATTCGTCAAGCATGATGCTTGTATCGGTACGATTGCCGAGCACGAAACCCAAAGCGCCGAGCAGAATCGATTTTCCTGCTCCCGTCTCACCGGTAATAACGCTAAACCCATCATCAAAAGATATTGATAATGAGTCGATTAACGCATAATTACTGATAGTGAGATGTTTTAACATTTCAGTTAAAATCTTGGTTTTGAGTTCAGCACTTCTTCATATTCTTCGGCGTGTGCCGGGTCGACTTCGCGCAAGATGTTGATAGCCTTGGTCTTCTCCTGCATTGGGCCGTCGGAATAGATGCTTTTCCACTCCTCGCGTTTGGTGTCATTCAAAATCTGGATAAAATACAGGTTCGACTTGGCGTTGTAAGCTGTTTTCACGTAGTCGAGTGATTTTGTTATGGTTGTACGACCGTTGTCGATCTTACCACTACCCATTACGTCGAGTCCAAGTCGGTGATACTCATACATATACTGACGCAGCGGACGGTATGCCGGGTTGGTGTAGCTGTCGAGCAGCCAGTAACGGTTGCGGTAGCTGTCGAATGCCTTCCAGCCGCCTTCAGCAGCGTTTTGCGCCTGTGTGACGATCTGGGAGCACATATTGAACATGTCGTCGCCGCCATTCATCCCGAAGGTGTCGAGATAGATTCCGAGGCAGTAATAACCGTAAAACGCAAGTATATGCGTCAGGTTTGACGTGAATGAATTCTCATTGAAATCGAGCGGCTGACCATCGATATATGAGATGGATATATCATTGTCGACGATATTCAAAAGAGGTGTGTTGTAGCTCGATTTGTACACTGGGCGGCGCAATGCCACGTTCATTTCTCCATCGATATTGTTACCGTCGCGGTTTTTCACCACCAGCACAAGCGAGCCTTCGATGCGTTCATTCTCCTCGAACTTGATGTTGGTCCAGATTCGTTGGTTCATGAAGGTCATAATGCTTTCCTTCAGAGACTCATAGATACGCTGGTCGGTGCCCGACACCTGTGCGGTGTTGATTTGCACGGTAAAATTGAGTTCCTGGGCGTTCACTTTACCAGCAAACACACAGAAAACAAACAATATCGCGAGAAATATTTTTTTCATAATACTATTTTTCAAGTGATTGATACACAACGTTCAAGATGTCGTTTGCCACCTCGTTTTTCGGTTTGAGTTCAAAATCGATGACTTTGTCATCTTTAGTGATGATGCTCACTTTGTTGGTCTTTGTCTTGAATCCCACGCCTGCCTCGTTCATGATGTTAAGCACGATCATGTCAATATTCTTGGTGTGCAACTTTTTCTTGGCGTTTTCAATACCGTTTTCCGTCTCGAGGGCGAATCCCACGAGCATCTGTTTATCGGTCTTGTTCTGTCCGAGAGTCTTCAGAATGTCGTCAGTCTTCACGAGCTTGAGTATCATCTCGTCGCTGTTCGGATCTTTCTTAATCTTCTGATTGGCAGTCACTTCCGGACGAAAATCGGCCACTGCGGCGCTCAGCACAGCTATATCGGCACGTTTGAATGCCGCTGTCGTAGCGTCGAACATCTCTTTTGCTGAAGTCACCGGCACGACTTGTATGTTGGCTCTCTCTGGACGTATTGCTGACGGGCCGAGCACGAGTGTCACGTCGGCACCTTGGTCGGCGAAAGCGCGTGCCACCTCGATGCCCATGAGGCCAGAGCTATGGTTGCCGATGAAACGCACCGGGTCGATAGCCTCGTATGTGGGGCCTGCTGTCACTAGCACTTTCTTGCCTGCGAAACGCTGTTTCTTCTGGAAAAACTCCTTGATGCGATTGAATATCTCATGAGGCTCCTCCATCCTACCCTCGCCGCACAGTCCCGACGCCAGCTCGCCCGACGACGGCGCGATGAAACGGTATCCGCGGCTGATGAGAGTACGGATATTGTCCTGTGTGGCCTGATGTTTGTACATGTCGAGGTCCATCGCAGGAGCGAACATTATCGGGCATTTCGCCGACAGACAGACGGTAAGCAGGTAGTTGTCGGCTATGCCAGCTGCCATCTTGGCTATGCTGTTGGCCGATGCGGGAGCTATCACGAAGAGGTCAGCCCACAGACCCAGCTCCACGTGGCTGTTCCACTTGCCTGTCTCGGGGTCGAAGCCTTTCGATAAGACGGGCAAACCACTCAACGTCGAGAGCGTGAGTGGTGTAACGAAGTCTTTTGCCGCATCAGTCATCACGACCTGTACCTCGGCGCCTTCTTTCTTGAGCAGACGCACCAGAAGCGGTATCTTGTAGGCGGCGATGCTTCCCGTGATTCCTATCAGGATTTTCTTTCCAGTGAGCATTGTTTAGAAGTCACCCTCGTTTTTCTTGTTAGGATTGCGATAGTAAAGCTCGTCGTTGAGGAACTCCTCGATGGCGATAAGGGTCGGCTTTGGCAGCTTCTCGTAGAACTTGGCCACTTCGATCTGCTCCTTGTTCTCGAAAACCTCCTCCAATGAGTCGTTCTGTGAAGCGAACTCCTCGATCTTCTTGTTGAGTTCCTGTTTCTCTTCAGTCGCTATCTGGTTGGCTCTCTTCGAAAGGATTGCCACTGTTTCGTAAATATTACCTGTTCCAACGTAGAACTGGTCTTTCTGACGTGTGATAGCGGTTGTTTCCGCCTTAACTTTTCTGAAATCTATCATTTTTATCTATTTGATTTTATAATTTTCCAATTTCTCTCTGATTTTCTTCACTGTAGGCTCCAGTTTCGCGATGTATTCGCTGTCGGGATACACGTAGCAAAGGGTGTTGTATTTCTCCAGAGCCAGCTCGTAACGCTCACGCTGTTTCGCCCTGACGCTGTTTTCGGCATAACGATAGTAATTGATAACCATATTGTTAAGAATCTCCTCACGGTATTTTGTGTTAGGATAATCCTTAAGATAGGCCTCGTAACTTGTTATTGCCGCCTGATACTCTTCCATCTTGAAATAGAGTCGGCAGATGTCGTATTCTTTCTCTTCGAGTTTCGTACGCAACGTGTCCATCTTGCCGTTCACATCAGGCACGCGCTCGCTGTTAGGATACAGATCCACGTAGTTCTGGAATTCCTTGAGGGCTGTGTAGGTGTCCGACTGGTCAAGAGTCATCTTAGGCGACATATTGTAATAGCAGATGGCGCTCTTGTACATGGCTTCCTCGGCTCTTCTCGACAACGGATAACGCGTCACGAAACGTTTGTAGTAGCTGCTAGCGATATAATAGTCTTGCTTTTTGAAATAACACTCAGCCGTGAGGTAAGCGATATTCTCACCCTCAGGCTTGTTGCGGTAATACGCCTGCATCACATCGAAAAGCTGCAAGGTGCGGTCATAATCCTCTTTTTCGTAATACTTCAACGCGGCCTCGTACTTCGCCTCGTTGTCCGTCCCCTTGAGCAATTTGTTGTATTTACTGCAGGATACGCATCCCAGCAAACAAATCATTACCGTTAAGAAAACCCTATTTCTAAGCATGCTGCAAAATTACGCTTTTTTTAGCTATCTTATTTATTATTTTTTATTTAATAACAAATTTCTTGAGATATTGTTGTCCGTCGCAGTCAATTTTTATGAAATAAATACCTGATTCTATATCATAAACATTGATTTCCAATGCGTTAGCAACTTCTCTCACAACCTGTCCCTGAATATTCACAATCATCACGTTGAGATTGGTGTAGTTGCCGATGCCTTCGATATTGACTGTTGTCGATGCCGGATTCGGGTATAAGACCACGCTGTTTGCGTTGATTTCCCCAACATTATCCTCATTGATGACCACAAACGACACTGATGCGGTAGCTGACTGTGAGCCGTCGCTGACTGTCACGGTGTAGGTGTATTCGCCTATTTCAGTTGCTGTGAACACCGGGGTTTGTGATGACGGGTTGTCGAGGTTTGTAGCTGGAGTCCAAGTGTAAGTGTATGTCTCTGAGCCGCCTGTCGCGCTGGCATACAAACGGTTGGTCTCGCCCACGTAGATAGTATCAAAATCTGCTGCAGCTGTAACTTCCAACGGATATGAAACACCGAGGCAATGCACGTAAGCCACCCAGCCGTCTCTGGTGACGCTGCTGTCGGATGTGCATTTGAATGTCAAAGCGCCAGCCGCATTGGTTGCAGTGATCACTCCAGGGCTGTCGCTTCCTGAATACTGGCCAATCTGTGTAGCAGAAGTTGATGTACCGTCGTAGATATAAAGGAAATCATAGTTGCTTTCCATGTTAAATGACTGGAATTCAACTTGGATGATGCCGCCTTCAGTATCAGGATAGATGGTCAAAACCATATTAAGATTGCTTGTGTATGGAGCGTTTGGACCGCCATTGTCGTAGAACATTGCGCCACATGTATGCTCCTCGCCGTCATGCATGTTGAATGCGCTGACAACATTGATCAGGTTCGGGGCATATTTGGTGTCTGACTCGCCATCGGCATTGGTCACGGTGAGACGCACGCCATAAGTGCCGGCAGTGTTGTATGTCACGGTTGGGTTAATCTCTGTTGAAGTTGCAGGTGTGCCGCCTTCAAACTCCCAGTTCCAGCTCACGAGCTGTGCACCCCATGAGTTGTCGGTGAAATGCACTGTGCCTCCGACGTTGATGCCTGTTTCATCGACTGTGAAGTCGGCGACGATGCCTTCGAGAGCGACCATCTGAGCCTCAACTGTAATCGCTTCATTATCAGCCACTGTCACCTGTGTCTCGTAAGCCTCATAGCCATTCTTGGTGATTCTTACAGTGTAAGTTCCAGCCTTCACAGGACGATGGAAGTCACCGCCAGGAAGCTGTGTCGACACTGTTGAATACTGGTCATCGTGACCCACCAAAGTGATTGTTGCGCCACCTATAGGAGCCTTCGACTCTGCATCGACCACTGTGCCATGGATACCGTTCAAGCACTGGTTCATGAATGCGAACAGTGAGTTCTTGTTGATATTCCAGAAGTTAGGCATCTGGCTTGCTGAAGGACATTTAGTGTTTGAGCACTCGATTGTCAACTCGCGGCATTCGGCATAACCGTTCATATAATCCTGACGGCCACCGCCAATCATATACCATGAAGCACCATTGGTAATACCATTGTTGTAATCTGTCATGTAGCTTGAGCTGACAGTATGGCAAAGGTCGGCATATTCGTGCGAAATGAGCTGGTACCAAGCGTCATCAGCGTGAAGGGTGTATGTGTTGTCCCAAGGATAATTCATAACCTCAGCACCACCGTGGTAGTTAGCAGCCATCACGAAGTTGTTGTCCTGTGCAAACTGCATAAACCATTCTGTCTCTTGCTGATATGCATTTCCGTCAGGGTGTGGGCCTTCATGAGGGTCGGCGTAGTTACGGTTCATGTCGATACCGTTGCCATTGGCACGTGTAGCACCGTTCACAGTGTTGTTACCGCCATGGTATGTACCGTCAGGGTTGGTGTTAGGACCGACATAGAGGTCGATGTTTTCCAACACGTTTGCACATTCCGGAAGTGTAGGATTTTCAAGGATATAGTCAATCATTCGGAGCATGAGCATCCATCCTGTTGTCTCATCACCGTGGATGGTTGAGGTATATAAGAACTTAGGTTTGCCTGCACCTGAGCCGTTGTTGATATGTGCAATCAATATCTTGCGATTGCTCGGGAGAGTGCCTAGTTCGATGATCTCGCATTTGTCAGGATGGTCAGTGGCAAACTGATACATCATTGCTTCGTAAGCCTCGTATGTCGGGTACTGGTCCCAGTCATAGGCAGCGCGGTTGTTGCCATCCCACATCTCGGCCTCGAACATCATTGACGGAGGTGTCAGCAGTGTGATTTCGTATCCCATCTTCTGGAATTCAGCGAATTCCTTGTTGTTTGCGTAAGCTGTGACGACGTTTCCGTCGACGCGGTCAACCGAAATCGTATGAGCGATTTTCTGAAGATTGTCGTTACCTTTGAGTTCAAAAGTAAAGTAACGCTCCTGTGCTGTCAGTCCTAAAGACAAAAGCAAGCAGATGATTAAGAATAATTTGTTTTTCATTGTTGTATTAATTTTAAATTTATTTCAAATTGTTATCGTATTCATTTTCAATATCTTGGCGTACGTTATCGCTCACTGGCACCAATGGCAGACGGAGCACGTTCTTGCACAATCCCTCATGAGCCATGAGAGCTTTTATACCTGCAGGGTTGCCGTCGGCGAAGATCAAGCCGTTCATTTTCAGCATCCTATAATGCAGTGGAAGGGCTTCTTTTTCTTTGTCTTCAAGCATCAGATGCACCATCTTGCAGAACGGTTGCGGATAGCCGTTGGCAGCCACCGAGATGACTCCTTTTGCCCCCAGTGCCATCATCGGCTGTGTGATGCCGTCGTCGCCCGAAAGCACAGTGAAATCTGACGGTTTGTCGCGCAGAATCTCCATAATCTGCTGCAGATTGCCCGACGCTTCTTTCACTGCTACTATGTTAGGATGCTTGGCAAGCTCCACCGTCGTAGCGGCTTGGAGGTTCACTCCCACCCTACCCGGCACGTTGTAAAGCACCACCGGCACCGGCGATACGTCGGCGACATGCCGAAAATGCGCTTTCATGCCGCGCTGGTTGGGTTTGTTATAATAAGGAACGACGCTCAAAATGCCGTCAATTCCTGTAAAGTCCTGATTTCTAATGCTATCGATAAGAGCAGAAGTGTTGTTTCCGCCCATGCCGAGGAGTATCGGACAGCGACCGTTGGCCGTCTCGATGATGGTTTTTGTCACTTTTGCCTTCTCTTCGGCATTCATCGTTGGAGCCTCCGAGGTAGTTCCGAGAGCCACGAGGAAGTCGGCACCATTCTGCAAAGTAAAGTCGACGATATTCCTTAACGACTGATAATCAACGGAATAATCATCGTTAAACGGAGTTATCAGTGCAACTCCAGTACCTATAAACGGGTTATTTTTCATCTTTTTTCCAGTCTATCAATTTGATATACCTAAAAACTTGCAAAGATACGAATTTTTTTATTATCTTTGCATCGATTTTTTTGAACATGATGAAAATAACGATTTTAGGATGCGGCACATCGCAGGGTGTTCCTGTAATCGGTTGTAACTGCGACGTTTGCCGTTCGACCGACCCTCGTGACAAGCGTCTGCGCACGTCTATTCTAATACAGACGGAGCAGACCACCATCTGTGTGGATGCAGGTCCTGACTTCCGTCAGCAGATGCTGCGCGAGAACGTGCGACACCTCGACGCGATTCTTATCACACACCAGCACAAGGACCATATCGGTGGACTCGACGACGTGCGTTCGTTTAATTTCCTTCAGAACATCTCGATGCCTATTTATGCGTCACCTGAGGCGCAGGAGGAAATCAAACGCGAGTATTCGTACGCTTTCGTCGAGAAAAGCAAGCTTTACCCTGGTGCCCCGACATATAATCTCATCGATATTGAAGATGGCAAACCAATCATTATCAATGAGTTGACCATCGAACCGATACCATTGCTGCACCTTAAGATGTTATGCTACGCCTTCCGTATCGGCAACTTCGCCTACGTCACCGACTTCCATTACATCTCCGAAGAGAGCATGCGCAGACTCGAAGGTGTTGAATACCTCATCATCGAGGCGTTGCGCAAAGAGAAGCACTACTCGCATATAAGCTTACCCGAGGCCATAGAGATAGCCCAGCGTCTGAATGTCAAGAAAGTTTGGTTCACCCACATCAGCCATACCATGGGCAAGGCTGCGGATGTCAATAAGACTTTGCCGTCAAACATGATGTTAGCCTACGACGGCTTGAGTTTCATTATAGAAAACCACTAAACTGACGCGGTCGTCATCGTCGAAGCTGAACGCCTGGTCATAGACGAGGTAGTAAGGCCTGCCTTTTTTCGTTATATGGATTCCCGTAAAAAAGCTGAAGTCGAAGCCTTGTTCCTCAAGATAATGTTTAGGCACAGAGGTTCGCCCCGAAGGGTTGATTGCCCTCATTATCCCGCGGTTTTTCAGTAGTTTCTTGTTGACGGAACGGATAAATGTTTTTTGTTCGCTGTTGAATTTGTAATAGAAATTGTTTCTACACTTGTCGTCGCAAAACACCTTATCTGTCCGTCCTGTTATGATTTTGTTACAGTTTGGACATCTTTTCATTTCGTAAAAACGTATTGCAAAATATTTGCACCCATTTTCAACGCTTTTTGTCGCACTTCGTCGGAGTCTTTATGCACTCTTTGGTCTTCCCAGCCGTCGCCGAGGTCACATTCATAAGTGAAGAGGCACACCAGGCGTCCTTCGTAGATTAGCCCGAACGCTTGTGGCGTCTTGAGGTCATGTTCGTGAATCTTCGGCAATCCGTTTGGAAACTCGTATGGTTCTTTAAATATCTGATGCGAATATGGCAGTTCGACCCATTCCAGTTCAGGAAACACTTTCTGCATCTGGGGCATGATGAAATCCTTAAGTCCGTAGTTGTCGTCGATATGCAGGAAGCCGCCCGCCAGCAGGTAGTTACGCAGGTTTTCGCACTCCGCCTTGTCGAAGCTCACGTTACCGTGCCCTGTCATGTGCACAAACGGGTAGTTGAAGATATCAGGACTCCCCACCTCCACCGTCGCAATGTCGGGGTTGAGGTCGGTGTGCAGCTCCTGGTTGCAGAACTTCACCAGATTGGGCAATGATGTGGGGTTGGCATACCAGTCGCCGCCGCCTCTGTATTTCAGAAGCGCTATCTGTGTCTGCTGGGCTAAAGCGCTCATCGTCAGGCACATAAACACGGCCACAAGCCATCTTTTCATCATTTTGTCATTTGGTTTATCAGATTCACTGTATGGCAAGCCACTACCGATGCCGTCTCTGTCCTTAGTCGGGCATCTCCCAGGCTCACCGGGATGAAGCCATTGTCTTTCGCCAGCTGTACCTCCTCTGGGCTGAAGTCGCCTTCAGGACCGATAAGTATCAAGGCGTTACTACCTTTCTTGTACTTATCGCATAGCAGTTCCGTCACATCATCGTCGATCCAGGCTATGAATTTTTGTCCGTCGAAAGGTTGCCTAACCAGCTTGTTGAAATCGATAACATCTTCAATCTCAGGCAGTTTCGATTTTATCGACTGTTTCATGGCGGCTATCATCACCTTACGGAAGCGTTCCACGTTGGCCACGCGGCGTTCGGAGTGATATGATGCAAACAGTTGCACCTTGTCGATGCCTATCTCGGTGGCTTTTTCCAGGAACCATTCTGTGCGCTCGTTGAGTTTGGTGGGCGCTATAGCTATTTCTATTCTGAACGCTCTGTTATCATACCCTGGCCGTTGGTTTGAGAGGCATGCCACCGCGCGTTTGGGATGTGCCTCCACCAGCTCCGCGTCATACAACGAACCTTGGCCGTCGGTGACGCAGAAACGGTCCCCCACCTGCATCCTCAGAACCTTGACACAGTGTTTTGATTCCTCCTCAGGGAAGGAGACCATTCCATTTTTAGCGTCGGGTAAATAAAAAACGTTCATACCACATATCTTTACATACGCTCAGGCATCTGCATGCCGAGTAGTTCGCCTGCATTACGCAGCAAACGGGCAGTCATTGCCGCCAGCTGCAAACGGAACATCCTGCGTTGCTCGTCCTGTTCCTTCAGGATACTGCATTCCTGATAGAACTGGTTGAAGCCCTTGCAGAGGTCGTAGATGTAGTTGGCTATCATGGCCGGACTGCGGTTGACAGCTGCTTGTTCGAGCACTGCAGGCCAAGCATGGATGTTTGTCAGCAGCGGTTTCTCATTCGGCAAAATATCTTTTACAACGATATTATTGTCTACTGATATACCAGCTTCGGCAGCCTTACGCAGCACCGAGCAGATACGCGCGTGAGTGTATTGGATAAACGAACCGGTGTTGCCGTTGAAGTCTATTGATTCTTTCGGGTCGAAGAGCATCGTCTTCTTCGGGTCGACTTTCAGGATGAAGTACTTCAGAGCACCGAGTCCAATCATATCATAGAGTTTGTTAGCCTCTTCGTCACTTAATCCGTGAGCTTTTCCCAATTCTTCCGACACGCTTCTGGCCGTTGCCACCATCTCGTCCATCAGATCGTCGGCATCGACCACTGTACCTTCTCTCGACTTCATCTTACCGCTTGGCAGCTCAACCATACCGTAGGAAAGGTGTTCAATGTCGTTACCCCATTCGAACCCCAGACGTACGAGGACGCGTTTCAGAACGTCGAAATGATAGTTCTGTTCATTGCCGACCACATATATCAGTTTCTTCGGATGGTACTCGTCATAACGCAATTGAGCGGTTCCGAGGTCTTGAGTCATGTAAACGGAGGTTCCGTCGCGACGGAGCAGCAGCTTCTCGTCGAGACCCTCATCGCGGAGGTCACACCATACCGAGTTGTCGTCGCGTTGATACAGTACGCCTTTTTTCAGGCCTTCCATCACCGTGCTCTTACCCAGCAGATATGTCTGCGACTCGTAGTAGATCTTATCGAACGACACGCCGAGGCGTTTGTAGGTCACATCGAAGCCTTCATACACCCAGTTGTTCATCATTTCCCAAAGTTGTCGCACTTCCTTGTCGCCGGCTTCCCATTTACGGAGCATCTCGCGAGTTTCCTGCATCAGCGGAGAAGCGTTTTCGGCCTCTGTTTTAGCCTTCTCTTTGTCCTCATCGCTGAGTTCGTCGTAGTTGGCTGGCAGCAGGCTCTTCACTTCTTCCTTAAAATGCTTGTCAAACATCACATAAAAATCACCGATCAAATGGTCACCCTTCTTCCCTGTCGATTGCGGTGTGCAACCGTTGCCCCACTTCTGCCAGGCTATCATGCTCTTGCAGATATGTATGCCGCGGTCGTTCACGAGGTTCACTCTTACCACGTTCTCGCCATTGGCTTCCAGGATTGCCGACACGCTCCAACCCAGCAGGTTGTTGCGGATATGACCAAGGTGCAAAGGTTTGTTGGTGTTTGGTGAGGAATATTCCACCACCACTGGTTTTCCTGTCACCTCTTTTCGTCCGAAATGCTCATTCAGATGATTTTTCTGCATAAAGTCGATCCAATAGCTGTCAGCGATGAGGAGGTTAAGGAAACCTTTCACTACATTGTATTTAGCTATGAACGGGCTTTCGTTCATCATCTCGGTTCCGAGTTCGTTGGCCAGGGCCTCCGGAGCTTTTCCTGCCAGTTTGGTAAACGGGAACACGACGATGGTGACGTCGCCTTCAAATTCGGGACGTGTCTTCTGGAAGCTCACTTGCTGTGCGTTAGGCTCCTGCCCGTAGAGCTTCTTGAAGGAGTCGATAAAGAGTTGTTTCAAAATCAGTTCCAACATATTACTAGTGCGTTAAAATTTGGGTGCAAAGATAGTAAAAAAACGCCAATTATTAACTAGTTTTAAAAAATAAAGAATGCAAACGGCTATAACAGGTATTCATGCTTTTGCTAAATTTTTGCATATTGCCAGAAAAATCAATATTCATTATCTGACCACACACTTCATTCAATGTAGCAGAGCCCCCTTCAAACTGCAGCCCATCCCACATTATATTGGCGATACATCGGGCATACGGGACAAATTCGTTCCAGTTTCTACAGTTAAAACCATCAAATACTTTTTTGCCGGCGAACAAATTGCCTGCGATTTTAGCAGTCGAGGTTTCAAGGAGCATCCTATCCACCTTGTTTTTGCATAGTTTGGTCGCCAAAGTCACACCTTCTTCGTTATCATCAGTAGGAGCTTCAATATAGGCATTAAGTACCGATTTTGCCAGATTAGATCCAAGAGAATACATCATCTCCGTCTTAAAGCCGTCGCTTTTTATGACGCTCCAGTCGATATGATTTTTATTATCATTCTTATCCACGACATAGTTAACGCCCGATTTCAGAGTTGAGCCAGCCACATTACCCACAACTTGAATAACCCATGAACACTCCGACAAACCTATTGAAAGACAGCCGCTTACAAAACCAGCGCCAAACGTCAAAGCTCCTTCTTCGAAACTGTCAATATCATCACAATTGTTGATCAGATTCATAGCACCTTGAAACACTCCCCACAACAGCCATTCGACCCATTCACCTGAAGGGTCGCAATACGACAGCGGATTGTTGTAGCAATAGCTGTACCTATTGTAGTTTTGTGAGAAATCAGGATTTTGGATGTAATTATCGGGACTCATCATCATCGACATCAACGGATCGTAAGCGCGACCGTTCATATTAACGATTCCGAAAGCCAAGAGTTGTTCATGGCCAGTGAAGCCTCTATCACACATCAACTCGCCATCGTATCTTTCCGACCATTTCTCGCCATCACGAGGATTGCCCCATGCGTCGAAGCTGACATTTTGGACGATTTCACCCTTTTCATCTGTAATCAGGCACCATGAGTTCAGATGATCTTTGTGGACATACATTATCGAGGTCTCACCTTTTTCATTTGTACGACACACCGCAAATACGCCCATAGGACCTTTCAAAAATGTGTAAACAGTAAGCTTCCCGTTGATTCTAACATATTCACAATCACCAGCATACACCTTATCTTTTTTGACATTATCTACAATCTCTTCAGAGTAAATCCTTTCGTGATCAAACCCATAATCAATTGACAATGAATTATTTCCGTAATTAACTTTTGACATCTTATCAAAAACGGTATATTTTATTAATTGATTCAAACCTGTCAATTCATCAAAGCCGGATTTCGCTTTTGTGATTGCATACGGATTGCCTGAATTATATTGAGCATCATAGAAAATATCCTGATTATCAATGGTTTTTGACAAAATATTACCATATTCGTCATACGCCATAGTGCCTGTAATCTGGTTGTTCATCCTGATTTCAGTCAACCTGTTGAATTCATCATACACGAAGTTCTCTGTTTTTACGTTTCCATTGAATTTACTACGGCTCACGAGGTTTCCGAACGCATCATATGAATACTTTTGATTCTGATAAGCCATATCATCTGTAAAAGTTTGGATACCGCTCAAAAGATTCGATTTTGCATCATAATCCCGATGAGTCTTTAAACCGTTACCAACTTGATAATCAGTAATATAGCCCATCGCATCGGCTGATTCAGTCTGCCAAAGTGTCTTGTTGTCGGCAAGATTAACCATCGACTTGTACAATCCGCTGTTAGTATACCTTTTTTGAACAGTGAGACCACTCGGATATGTTACAGTCTCTTCCCTATTGGCGTTATCATAGGTGTAATTGGTCGAATAAGTGGAACCTTTTATCGTTTCACTAACATTGACAACCCTCAACAGATCGTCATAATCATAAGACACAGTATGCGATTGTCCGTAGATTATTTGCGACAGCATTCCCATTTGACCTTTCTTGTCCTCATAAATCCATTGAGTTACAACAGTATTTGCACCCTTGGCATCCGATTCGGAACGAGTCAGCACATTGCCAAGTTCGTCATAGTCAAAAATCGTGACACATTGTTTCGGATTTGTAGTGCTGACAAGCTCTCCGAAAGCGTTATATTCATACGACACCATGCCACACGAAGGGTCAGTCATCCTTGAAATATTACGCAAATTGTCGTATTCATATTCCACTTTTGTCGCTTTATTGTTACCAATCATTACGCTCTTTAGTTTTCCATCGCTATAATACTCATACTCAATTGCATTTCCGCCAATATCAACGACTTGCGTACGCCAGCCCATTGGATTCACTGTTTCAACTACAGTACGTGTCAAACCCTCTGGCGAAACGCTACTTATTGTAGTTTGTAGCTGATTATAGCTGTATGTTTGTGTCAAAGCGTTAGGAAAAATCTCCTCAACGAGCCTATTGTTATTGTCGTACACAAAATAAAACCAATGTACATCGTCACCTGGCTTGTAAGGCTTTGACTCTGACACTATATTTCCTCTGTCATCATAAGAAAAATCGGTATAAACAGGCTCTCCATACAGTCCGAATGTCACTTCACGGACTTTTGTTCCGTTTTTGCTGTAAAATACTAGCATTTCAGCTGAGCCAGACGTTTTCTCCCAACAATAATACATGGCGTTGTTTGGTGCGTACTCATTACCATTGGCCCATCGTTTTGTTTTGACAGTCTTAATATCACCAGGCATAACGTTTTCCACAGTAATTTCAAACGGATCAGACGCTATTTGAGTTTCAAAATGATTATAATCCACAGTTGAATTCAACATACCATAATTATTATCGTAAGTAAAGTCAAAAGCCCATCCTTTCTCATTGATAGATGTTGTCGGAAAGCGATAATTGAGGTCTTGTGAGTAGTTCAGACGTGTCACTTTTTGGCTTTTAGACGACGGTGTCGTCAGCGATTGCATTGTGGTATGCCCCATCTTATCATACGAGTATTCAGCCACTATTTTCAGCGGGTCATCGTAATTCATATCCACGTTGGGCAGCGACACGATTCTTGTGAATTGGAACGGATTGGTATTGGAATATTCGTACAGTTCGGTATTTCCGACTATCTCATTATCATCGTAATGTTGTGACTTCACAATACTTTGCGGACGAGAGACGGCCCAATCTTCCACCTTGTTATTATATACATATTCAGCTTTTTCCCAATACATACATGCTTCCGCATCATTACCAGTATACGTCGCATCGGTTCCAGAAACAAGCCTTGCCACATTAACGGTATTTGAATAATAATCACCCGACATATCAGTCTGATAATCAATATTTTCAACATCTGTTTTCAGCACTACACCCGATTTGTCGTTATCATAACACACCGTTGTCTTACATGCCAAAAGAGGCATCATAACTTTGTTATTCTGAACACATTTATAAATATTATATGAGAAATTATCAGCCTCAACTATTTGATTATTTGAATTGCTCTTCAGATACAATTTCGGTAATAAAACATTATACGCACCAACCATATCAGTGTCTTTCCCATACAATTCTGTAGCGCATAACACATTGTTAATAAAGCATTCACATTCCTTTGTCACAAACCCCATGAATCCTCTACCTTTGTTATTATACAGCATATTACTATACGAATATTTTGTTACATTGGGATTATTATTAACTGAAAAAACAGTGTCGACACATAACGCTCTGACAGGCAATGTAACAGTTCTAACATTATTGCTTATCCATTGTAGATCATAATCATATGATAAATCAGAATTGTTTGGCATCAGATATTGGTATTTAAAGCCTCTGGCATTGCCCAATCCGTCGGTGATGCGCTCGACACTGTATTTAGCTGATTGCGGGAAAAGCGAAACAATCTTGGGAATCTCATTATTATATGGATTACCTCTGACTGACCCCAAAATACTGGCATTTTCACGTCCAAGAAAGTTGCCGACGTGCACATACTGATGTGAGTTGTTGATACTCAAATAAAAACGTTTAATATCACCAAAGCCATAAGTATTGTCTGCTTTTTTATACATTTTAAAACCAATTGTCACATAATAATTACCGCCAGTGTTTTTAAATACTGCCACATCGGTCTTGCCGTCACCATCAAAATCAGCAGTTCGGATAGTTTCTGTGGGCATCGAAAGATTCTGCAATGAGCAATAGTAATAATCCTGAGGTGCCAGTGCCAATCCATTCAACAGATTGTTGCCCAAACAAGGTTCTGGTGCCAACAATCTGTCGCCATCAGAATAAGCGACTTTCCAATAAGTCTGATTGTCGTATTTCAACACATCGAGATGGCCGTCGCCATTGAAATCGCCAGCAAACAGAAAGTCATCGGCATTGAAATTGTAATCTGTATACAAATTATTGAACACATACTGTCCGTTTTCTTTCGTGATTTTCGCAACTATCGAATAATCATTATGCAACACCAACAGTTCCGGACATCCGTCAGAATCAAAGTCAGCGACAAGAACATGATCCGCGACGCCAAGTACGGCCTGCTGACCCAGACTTTGGACAAACACCTGATTGTCATCAAAATAAAAAATTTCCGGAGCACGTACTGAGCCGTTGGCATTAGGCATATACATCAAATAGAAGTTTGTTTTTCTTTCATGACAAAAATCACCAGAATAAGGTATGAAATACTTCTCACTAATCTTATATCCGACATATTGGAAAGTGCCGCCAGTGTTAATATATGCATAAATCTTTGATTTCCAATCTTTTGCATCATCATTAACAAAATAAGGAACCAGATCATCTAATCCGTCGCCGTTTATGTCGGCAACATAAAGCCATTCAAGTGTTTTGTCCAAATCAAACATAAAAAATGGAGTGCTGTCAAATGTGCCGTCGCCATTATTCAAATGCAACGTCACCGTGACGTCAGTCTGATATGACGAGCCTATTTTGTAAGGCACCAAAGCCACATCCGTATAACCATCACCATTGAAATCACCCACAAAAGGCACTTTATTAAACACGTCTTTGCTCAATGTATACGATTCAAACTTGTCGGGATAGTGCTTTTTCTTACTATTCCACGATATCACTGTCGGATTGAGTTTCAGGCCATTAGCCGTCAGGCCAATGCTCTGCAGTCGATAGTACAAAAAGCTCTGACTGTCTTCATAGACGTCCGGTTCCAGATAATTAAACGAATAATCATATAATACCATTCCTGTCATCATGTTTTTAATCATAATCTCTTTAAAAATTTTCTTGTGCTGAACGATATTCGAATATTCATAGCTAAACTCAACATCAGATCTGTTGTTATACACTAATTCCACTTTATACATAGTGTTGACGCCAGCATTTTCATTCAATGTGTATTCAATGCTGTTTAGATACCACTCCCCTTCGCTTTGGTTTTCAATGTAATTGAACACCATACAGTTTCCGTCACGATCTGAGATCTTGTTGACGAGCCATGTCAGGACCACATCGTTACGGTTTTGCGGTTCGATACGCGAATCAGCAGTGCCGCCATACTCCCAAATGGTGCCGTCTTTTTTATAAACGAAAAATTTCGATGGTCCGTTGTAACCTGTTGAATTAGAGACAATTTTGCACATCTCATCGATTTCGGTCTTGTAAATCGCGCCATTTCCTCCGTAAGTGCCGCTACATAGCATAAGTCGCTTACCGTCAAGCATATAGCGGTCATCAACAAAGTTTATAGCCGTTTCGTTGTCATCATGATACAATGTCTGCCCCACTCTGACAATGGAAGAAAGCCCAGACAAGTCCCAACCCCATCCGAGCAATCCATTACCTGCCTGACTATTATATGTCACTGCAATATTTGGAGTAATGGAGCCAATACCTTGCGGCATCTGAATCGGGATCGAATATATAGCCCCACCGAAGTCGCTGATATTCAGTTCACCCGGCAAGGCTCCGACTACGCCATCGCACCCTGACATAGGAGGTCCGCCCAGGAGACCTTCAGTTGGTGCGCAAACTAAAAACCTGTCGATAGACAGCATCACCGACTTATTATTACCCGGATCACAGCGAAATCCGTCGATAAGCCTGATAGATTTCACAGCCTTGTAAATAACATTACTGCTTTCAGGAATCACCTCTGCCAACACAAAATCTGACTGTTCATATTGTTGTCCATACGTAATTGAAAACACCAATAACGATGCAAATAAAAATATTTTCCTTTTCATAACATACAGATTTAATGTTTTACAATAATCCTCGAATACGTCTCGTCACCGTTTATAATCTTCAAAAGATACACGCCATTGGGCTTATCCCCAATGTAGACATCGGTTTCTTCAGACAGACTATTTTCATTAATCAGGACACCATTCAAATCATAAATAAGGCAATATAGGTGCTCTTTGCCAACACCTTCCGGCATTATGATTTTGAAACAACCATCAGTGGGATTCGGATATATCGTAATATCCGTAACCACTTGTTTTTCTTCCACTTCTGCATAATCTTTCATTTCAATACAATTAATTTGTACAAATCTGCTGATACGGTTGCCATCTCGATCGTAATCAAACGACAGACATCGTTGTGCAACAGTATAATTGTTCGAAATTTGAGACAATAGTAGCACAAGAAATACTAAAAAATATTTCGTTTTCATAGCTCTAATATTTAAAAACCAACTATTGCTGTGCTTCCTGAAGCTTGGTTATAATTTCCTGTTGTTCGCGCAATTGCCGTTGTAAATCAATAGCATACAATGTCAATTCCTCAATTTTTTTCAAAAGGATACCGTCCATATCAACCATATTATATCCCTTATCTGCTACCTCGTTCTCTGAAGGTATGTCGGGCAAGTGTTTTTGGTCATTAATATATGTTTCGAGAACGTCCAAAGGAATCAGATTATAGTCGTCGGCAAACACATAATCATGCCATTCATCCACCTCTTTGACGTAGACTTCACTCGTCAGAATGCCTCCATTGACAGCCAGAGTGTAGTCGTAGTCTCCAGAATAGTTGTTATTGGTGTTGATGCCGACTTTTCCCATCATAGTTATAGCACGGGCGTTGATATCAAGCAAATCGTTGGCCGAAGAGATATTCATGCCGTTTTTCGATACCTCAATCTTATGATTCGCATCATAAAACTGCAGATAAGCCTTTTTCGTTGATTTGTTTGACGTCTCCAATATCAAACCGGCATCCTCGTTAGAATCCGACAACATGTGCAGCTTAGCCTGAGGGCTTGTGACATTGCCGATACCCACTCTACCTGTCGCTGTGGCGCCGTTCGATGAGCCAATAAATAATGTCGGATATTTACTGTTGAAGCCGATCATGAGTGTCCCAGAATAACTGTTAATCAACGCCTTAGTATCGGTGTTATCAGTGCCACACCCGATAACGAAAGCGTTGGTGGCATTAGCTCTCACGAACTTTCCAAGTGCGAATGAGCTTGCACCAACTGTTTTGTTGCCCAATCCAAGAGCGACCGAGTACGCTCCTTGAGTGACATTGTTCATGCCTGCAGTAATAGAATAGTTTCCTTTGGCCTGGTTCTGGGTTGTTCCCGATGGTCCGCACAAGTCACAACCACCCTTTTCTTGTGCTAAAACAATACTGTTTGCAACAAATAAAAATGTTATTATTGTCAATATACGTGTTTTCATAAATAAACTCATTAAATGTTAATAATCAATACTTTTCAAATTTTCCTTTCATACTGTTCATGCCGTCTTTTTCCACTTCATACACGTAAACCCCGCTATCAAGTGTCGATACGTCAATCCTCAACACGCCATCGCAGCTATGAAACTTGCGTTCAAAATACTTCCTTCCCCATACATCGCTAATACCAACCCTAACATTCTGATTATCATTACATTGCAAAACAATATTCAGATAATCCGACACAGGATTAGGATATACATCGGTGGTTTGCGAGACCTCCGTCATCTCTGTCAGTGTCCATGGCATAACGAAATCACAAGGCATCAATTTCCATACAATAATCAAATTCACATCTGCACCTTTCTTACTCTTGCCATAAACCAGACAGCCGCCATCAGGAGTAACCTGACAATGTAACGGTCTTATCTTCACATTATCGCATACCAATTTTTTCACTCCAAGCAAATTCAGATTCCTATCCATCAAAAGCATAACCACGTCGTTCGGTACCTCATTTAATCCGCTTTCCCAATATGTTGTGATATAAATAGTCTCATCATTAAAATAAGCCATACTCCCGAACTGAGCGGTATAATCAGCGGTATCAGCTCTGTCATACACCAAAGTGTCGACATAATGACCCTCTGAATCCACTTCAAACACTGCCGCATAATAAGAATCATCATTATTATATATACTTGTCTGCGAGGCCATCAGAAAATGTCCATCATCCTTCCAATAATCCGTATAATTCCACACTCTTTCCATCCAAGGTATCGGATAGGTCGCGACTAGATTCAAATCGCCATCAATATACGCTATGCTATGAACGCCACTGGCATAGAATGCTTTACCAAGAAGCATCATCATATCGCTGTCAGGCACCATGATAATGCCGGTAGGTCTCGCCCCACCAGGTCCATGTCCATCAGGAAAGTATTGACTGTCAAGCACATTGCCATCCACATCACATCTCAATACGACATAAACCCCATTCGTCACCAATGGATAATCCTTTTCAGAAACATCGGCCAAAACAATCACATCACCAGCATTGTTGAAGTCCAGATAAATATCGTTCGTCCACGTTTTATATGGTGTTTCAACAGGATAACTGTGTTCCTCTACAACATCCAAGTCTGAATTCATGACAACAATCCACAATGAGTCATACACCTGATTGTCCAAAGTACCTCCTTTGATGCCCACAACAAAAGCGTTTCCGTTGTCCAGGCTTACAGCACTGCATAGTTCCGACTTGTAATCATAGCAAAAACGATTTGTGACGTAATCTCCGTCAACATCTATATACATGGCGTAGGCATCAGTGCCATCTACACCAAACACATAATTACCATCGCCGTTACAGCAACCGCCCATCAATAAGGCCTCACCTTCAGTTGGATACTCTATCATCCACTGCTGTGCCTGTAATCTGACTGATAATAGACACAATGTCAAAATCAAGAATTTTCTCATGATGACATTTGTTTTAAATTACAACAAATCAATCGGTAAAGGCATCACCGGTGATGGTATCAAAACTTGACTGCAATACGTTATCGCATTTCGATGATACGCACAGCTCTGATTTCCGACAATTCCTATCAGTCCACTGATATCGACCTCCAAAAACGCAGGATACGACGGCCACAAGCTTTGAAATTCAGGGGCAGACGGAACGACATTCAATATCAGCGCCATTTCCCGGTTGTAATAATAATTCAGCATGTCATGGTCAAGATAATATGGTGTATTGCCATCCAGACTATAAAAATAGGTGTAATAATCGCCATTTGCATCGACATATTCGTTTCCTTCTAGAAAAACTCTGACAATACTATGATTTAAAGCCCGATAGCCCGAGTCATGAACTCCTGAACCTCTAAAATAATAGTTGATAGAATCTTCGATAGCCTCAGCAGCGTCACCGAACTCCGACGGGTCATCACAAGTGCCTCCATACTCTCCAAAATACCAGCAATCGCCAGGACCGAACGGACCTTCAACAGGATCCTTGACATTATTACTACTATCGACTCTGCCCGAAACAACATGCGC
>JAEEGL016886160.1_pt1 | contig 22549 bp, 7 predicted proteins | sample 9134231 | NCBI WGS metagenome assembly JAEEGL01 (sample SAMN16246548, study PRJNA631951) | gut metagenome | biome: gut microbiome; feature: rumen; material: fiber-attached | host: Bos | place: Iran: Karaj | collected 2018-10
GAAAACCCTTTTGTTTTGGTTGAGGCTATGCCTTAGACGTTGTGGCCACATGCTTTTCCTTGTGTGCAAGCCCACAGATAAAAGCCCGTATCCACCTCGCCGATTCTTTCAGAATCTCAACCAAAACAAAAGAAAAACCTTAAAAACCGCGAGGAGAAACAAAATTTGTTTGGACTATCCCGGGGCGCATCATGTTTTGCGGAAACCGAAAAACCTCCCCTTCGCACGAAAACCGATAGTTCGCGTTCATTTGTGTAAGAAATCCTATTTGTGACACAATAATAAGAGTTGTAATTACGTTTCTCTTAAAAACAACAAGAAAATGAAGATTATTGGAACATCAAATTGCACACCGGAGTTATTGTCTCAACTGAAATCACACATATATGACATCTTGGGCTGTTGTCAGGAAGTACATAAGGAATTAGGACCTTGGCTGAACGAATATGTGTATCAGGAAGCCTTGAGTATATCTTTTGGCGAAAAGCAAATCCCCTTTGAAAAGGAATACTATTTCCAGGTCTCTTATCACGGACACCTTCTTGACCATAAGCATTATATGGATTTCCTATGTAAAGGGAACGTCGTGGTAGAGTGCAAGGCCATTTCTTCCTTGGGTGCCGAACAGCGTCAGCAGTTGTGGAATTACATGCGTCTTACCAATACCCCTATTGGAATTCTTTTTAATTTCGCTCCCGTTAAAGACCAATGCGAGAAGTACTATTTCGACCTTAAGACAAAGACAATCTCCGCCTTCTAGACTTTACTGAAAAAAAAATGTTTTCAAGCTTGGCCTAAGACAAGCGGAGGTTTTTCTTGATTGTGCTGCTAAGCCGTAGGCTATCTATTGGTATTAGTCAAAGACAGGGTTAAGCTTGTTTAAAAAGGGCTTTGGCTAATAGCTATAGATTAATGCTCATAGAGCATGCGGCACAGGCAAGGGTTTTCTTGGTTTTTGTTAAAATCATTTCCGTGAGATCTGTGTGAGGCTTATTCTTCACTCTTCACTCTTCATTCTTCATTTAATGAAGAGTTTCTTCTTGTTCACGATATAAGTACCAGGATTCGTTATCGGAGTAACGATAGTCTTACCCGGCTCTAGGGTATAAGTAGTCATCACAGCACCACTGGCATTGACAATGCGGATATTGACTTTCTCCTTCAGGTGAGAGATGGTGTGGATGTTCCTGCCACGGGCAAAGATTTCCAGGATACCCTTCTCTCTGCCCAGAACATCCTCGTCAGGCTCCATCGTACCGTCGGTAATGTTTTCAAAGTCGATGAAGTTATATTCCCTTGTATTGGCCGCAGTTTTCTTGCCTGTGAAGAACGGACGGAAGGCATTGATGCTCTGGGCCGTTCCATTCACGAGGGCGAAGTTGTTACCTGCCTCGTTAAGGGCGAAGTTTACATCGTAGGTGTTACCTTCGGTCGGTGCTGCAGGATAAGGTGTCAGTCTCTCGTTCAGATAGCTGGGCTTGAAGATATACTCAGCGTTACCGTACTTGACGGTCTTTTCCATTTCCTTCAGTTCCTGGTCGCTCACCCTGACGGTGGTACCCTCAGGTGATACGAAGGTGATTACCTGCTGCTTTACTCGTTCGGGTTGAGAGTAGGTTGTTCTTGCCTCGAACTGACCGCTCAGGTCGAACTCGTAGTATATTACGCCAGGGAATCCGATGATGTAAGGTGTACCGCCTGTGAGCCTTGCATAGGTTGGATAGCTGCGAGGATTCCTGTAGTACTCCTGGTAGGTGTCCTTGTTGGCATCCTTACGGTTATGGCCGGCAGCTGCCTCGTAGTAGTAATCCCACAGGAAGGTGTTGGACACATCCTTGTCCTTATCAGAGCTCTTGGCATAAGGATACTGGAAGTTTGCCGTAAGCGTTTCCGTAGTGCCGGTCTTTAGTGCCAGATCCTTCGTTACATCCAGTTCGCGCAACCAGTACTCGTGGCCAATCTTAGATTCGGAGTTCTTGCTCTTCTCACTTCCGTTGTAGAAGTGTGTTATCTCACCCTTCGTATCGGTTGTTACCAAGTCGGCTGTGAACGGCAGGCTGATAGCCTCCCATCCGGATGTGCGATTGACGTAGTTGTCCGGTGTACGCTGGTGCCACATACGCTTGGTGTTCTGGAACTCGTATGCTATTGGCGCATTGAAGTCGTTCTTGTCTGCCAACAGATGGTCGTTCACAGATTCGTACCATATATTGTTTGTGGTTTCAGCCTTCTTCTGTACCCAGTGACCATCCAAGGTAGCAAACTGCTGGTAGGCCACGGTCTTGTAATTGCTATTGGTCTCTGTGTATGTCGGGTCAATGACGATGTCCTTAATCTTATTGGCCGTGATTCCAGATGCCGTTGTAGATGGATTGGCGGCATTGTCAGTATAAACCAGCAGGTTCTTTGTCAGACCCTCGTTTCTGAAGTTCGTCAGACCGTCGTCGTCTAGCAAGGGCTGATAGAAGTGCTTGTAGTTGTTGTCTACGTAGCCCAGCTTGTAACCGCCAGCGAGGTCTCCGTTACCGCCCGAGAAGTCGATGGCCGTCATGCCCTTATATACTTCGATAGCGGAATTACCCTTCCATGTGTCGGCAAATACGGCATACTGGTTGAAGTGAGCCACATCCATATCGCCGTTGCGGAAGTAAGCCGGAGCACGGTAAACACGGTTGCTGTTCTCTGCTGTCTCCAGTCTGCCGCCGCTGCGCCAGATGTAGGAGGGCAACTCTTGGTGCGAACGTGTATCCACATATCCGTAGGTCAGAGCCTGACCGAAGAACAGGTAGTCATCAGGCCAGATGGGGTAGTAGTGAGCGTTGCCCTCCTCGTCCATAACAAGGCGCTCGTTCAGATCGTCGGGTATGGTACCGCCTGCATATTGGAAGTCGCCGTCGGCAAAGCGGTCCTCGACGTATTTCTGACCGTTATAGCCAGATGAGCAGTATGCCTCATTAGAACCATACTTACCTGTCTGAGGTGTGGCCTCTCCATCCTTCCAGTACTTGTATTCTTCACCGGAAGCAGTGTTTACACCATCGTTATAACGCTTGTACAGATAGAAGCCGTTCAGGTTGTAAGCTACCTCGCCATTGTAGAAGTCCTTTTCGGGCACCTTATGTGCGGGGCTGTTTTCGTTGTCGTAGAGACCTTCGTTGCTTCCCGGGTAGTAGCTGTTTACAACCTGCTTGAAGCCAGAGGCTAACGGAGCGCCGAAGATGGCTTGCGGTTTGGTTTCCTGGGGTTCCGTTGCTGTGGACTTAATCCAGCAGTTCTCTATGTAACCGTAACCCTTATCTGCAATACCTGCATCCTTGAACGTACCTGTTACACCTAAGTTGTAGACCTCGCCGCAGAGGTGAGCGAACAGAGATTTGTCAAGTCCGCTGATGGTATGTCCGTCGCCGTGTAGTACACCGTCGAAGCATTCACCCTTTGTCCCGCTTGTTGGCATAGCCTCATCACCAGTGGTTGTCGGATTATCGTAAATGTCGTTACCTCCGATAGGTGTCCAAGAACTACCGGTATGGTCAATATCTGTATTCAGGATGAATTCCAAATTGCGGAGTGCACGGTCTCTGTAATTATTGTCGATTAGCAGGTGGTGACCCTTTAAGGTATACGGGTCTTCGGTCACATCCAGTCCTGAGGTGACCACACCATCCGTAACACCCTCAGACTTCTCGTCCAGCACACTCAAATCGAAGAGTCGCTTGAACTCGTCCAATGCGTTGTGGTTATAACGTGGATCGGTATTGGGCAACGTGCTGTAATCGTTCAGATAGATCTTCGGATCACGAAGCATGTTGGGATGGTCGATGTACATGTGGTGTTCCTTGTTGGCTTCAGACATCACATCAGCAATGTCGTGATAGTTGGCTACACTCAGAGGAACGGAGTTAGAGTAGGTCTTACCCAGATAGGTCTTGGCGTAGTAGGCCACATAGTAACCGTTCTGGTACCAGTACAATGGGTCGAACGAAGGACTGTATTCCACGCCATTGGTATGACTTTCGGCATCGCGCGGACTCTCGAACAGTTCCCATCCGGCACCGGTGATTTCGTAGGCACCCGGTGTTACGGTAGGTTCTCTCAGGCTGACGGAGGTACCGGGCAGTACAATTCCGGGTTTGGTGATATCCTCCACCTCGGGCACACCGCTCTTGAACTGGATATGTATGTTCACCACATGGCGCTCGCTTACAGGCGTGATATGGGTTCCCTTGGCATCGCTCTCCTCGTAGTCGTACTGATATACCACGGTTATAATCTTCTCCTTGCTGAGGTCGTAGATGTCAGAGTTGCGGCTCACATACAGTGTACTGGTCTCTGTGGGAGAAATACCGTGGATGGTGAAGCCTTTCTGGCGGTTGGGAAGGGCTGTGTATGTCGCATCGTTGATGATGGTACCAATACGAATGCTGTCATTGGTTATGCCACCGTGTATCTCTCCCGTATGGGTAATCGATATCGGATTAATAGTGGAGGTGCCCTGTGGGTAATCTTCGCGGCAATAATAGTAAGTTGTTGCATTCGTTTCTTCCTCAGTATTATTAGAGAAGGTGTACTTGGTTACCTTGTCCTGATCGCCGCCTAATCCTCCATATTCGGTATTATCTATTGTCTGACCTACAGCGTACGATGCTTCACCACGGATGAACGCAGTATTGATGACATAAACATTATGCGTGGCGCCTGCTTCCATAGCGGGCACGCTGATAGGTGCATAGTGGCGCTGCTCGTTCGGGAGTCGTTCATACTCGGTGCGGCTAAGCACTGTTCCGACGCTGGCTGTTGACTCTTCCGGGGTCTCTTTGCCGACCTCACTATCCTTGATGTATGGTATTGTGCTATATCCTTCTGTACCTTTAAAAGTGGCAGAATAGTCTATAGGTGTCGGGAGTGAGTATGTGGCGGGGTTGGCCTTGGCACCAGCTTCCGTGCCTGCTGCACTGTCGTATTGGTACTTGCGGCCCTCGCTATGGCTAAAGTCCTTGTCGATGAACAGGTCGAGCGCATCGTAGTTGAAGTTGAAGTGACTGCGGTCATCCTCCGACATAGAGCTCCATGCCTCCAGACCACGATAGTTCTTGCCAGCCTCATAGTAGTTTCCGCCATAGTATCCTTCCTTTGTACAATAGTAGGCCGGAACAATCATGTTCTTGATATCCTCTGCTATCTGCGCATTAGCCTCGGGACCACCCTCTTTGAATCGGTTGTAGTAAGTTGTCCATTCACCTTTGGACATTTTTGTGTTTACATAGATGAACTCAGTCTTGCTCAGCTGAATAGTCTTGGTGCTGACATAGGCAGAATCTACGCTGCTCTTCATGTCATTCCAATTTGCAGTAGAGTACAACTCCTTTGCTATGGTGGCACCAGGATTCAGATGCTGTGAGGTGTGCTGCTCATCATTCAGTTCTGTGAATACTTCATTTTTTACGATAAATGCAGGAGAGAAGTCAGCCTGAACCTTGTTTGAACTGGTGATGGCTGATTTATGATTTTTATTTATCTCCTGATAGGTGTCATAGATACTCTTGTTGATGATGTTACCCACCTTATATTCATTCTGACCGAAGAGTCCATCTGCAGTCGGATAATAGGTAGGACCGTCATGGTAAAGGGTCTTATCGCTTTCGTTCTTACCCTTATAGGTATCCGTATTTATCTTGGTATGAATGTAACCTTCTGTGCCTGTGTCGCTGACCTTCTGGGTGTACCAGGTATTCCACTCCTTAGGATTATTTACATCGTAGGTGAGAATATAACCGGTTTGGTGTCCAAGATTGTTCGACGAACGGAATACGGACTCGAACGGTACATCCTTCTGCAACTTCGTGTCGAATACAGTGCTAATATAGGGTGCCTGCTCGTCGTCCTCGAGTTGCTTCTTGGGAGCTCTTGCTAACAAGGCCGTGTATTGCTCGGGCAGCAGAACGGTATCTGCCTTGATGGTTTCTTCTCCAATCTTGCATTCTGCGATGCTGATGTAGGTGTCCTTGACGAACATCGCCTTCTCGGAAGCACTCAGCATATTGTAATCCCAGAAGCTGATGGGGTCGTTCAGGTAATAATCCACATCGTTGATGACAATCTTCTTGCCGCTCTGAATCCTGGTCTGGTTAGAGGGTGAAGAATAGAATGCATAGTAGTTGGGCTGAACATTCAGCAGTTTCATCGTTCCGTGTGATGCTGCGGTAATGGTCAGCGGGATATCTACGCTCTCGCTATAGGCATTGGGTACGCCTGTGTAGGCCGAGATATACTGGTCGTATACATAAACCTGTCCCTTGATGAACCAGTAGTGGGCAGGTACGAATCCATTGGTAAGATAGCGTCCGCCGATGTTGTAGCAGTCGTCTATGATGGTCTGGGTGCTGTGTACGAAGTTACCGGAGGACTGCCATTCTTTCTTATCACCGTCGTCAGGATCATATTCGTAGTCCCATTGGGTGACAGCATTATGGTTCAGGGTGGTCAGGGTGGTGTTCTCGCGATTGGTGGGTGTACGTACACCATGCTCGTTCTTGGCATAGACGAAACCACCACCGATACCGGTCTGTACGTTAATCAGGTCAAGTTCTACAACACCGGTGATGGGACCCCATACCTTCTCGTACAAACCGGGACCTGTGCTCTCTTCTGTTGTAAGCTCCAGATAGACTCCGGAGGCTAGGGCTACCTGGTTGTGGCTGTTACCATTGTTGCGTTTACGTTCGTCATGGAAGGCTTTCTTCCAGTCGTAATAAGTGGCTGTTCCGTATGCTTTCCCGCCCTCGCCTGCAGCGCACTGATAGGTAGCTGCGTCGGTGTTATCGGTAACACGGGTATAGCCAGCGTTATCGTTCTCGCCACCGAAGTCCACGTCACTGGTCAGGGCACCCAGATAGTTCACGATATTATAGATGCCGAAGTAGTTGCCGTGGAAATTAGTGGTGGGTTCTTGCTCGCTCTCATCAAATTTCTTCTTGTTCAGCGATACCTCACGTACACGGTTGATGGTGTAGTTGGTATAGTCCACCGTCTCGGGTACACGGTCCTGAGCACCCTGCATCACCATACGGCTACCGAAGACGCCGCAGAAGTCGGCACGCTGGATACTGTTCATCAGACGGCCGGCATAGCGTGAGCAGACACCATTCTCCTCCCAGTAGTCCGGGTTGGGTTTCAATGTATGTGTTGTGGTATTTTCTACGACAATGTTGTCTTTGATTTCCAGGGTTCCGTCTTCTTTTTTCCTGGTAAACAGTGCTATTATCTCGTCCGCGGTAAGGGTGGCTGCCTTGGAGTTCTCACCACTGCCAGGCTTGTATGTTGTGCCATCCCAGTCTGTACACACTGTCTTACACTTGTACCTTAGCTCGTAGTAAGCGGCTTCGCGTTCGGGCAGGGCATGGTATTGGTCAATGTTTATCTCCTTTGTGATGGCATAGTAGTCTGTTCCGTAGTTGGTGATGTTCAACTCGCGATAGCCATCCACAAAGGTCAGGTTACCATCGCCGTACAGACCTCCGGTATGACCGGTTCCCAAGGTTATCATATCGCGGTTATAGATATCGTAGATGGATGCGGTGGCATTGCCGAATACAGAAGTGGCATTAGCGTATGCAGCCGCAGAACCGGGTGAGGTGTTACCACCGGCAAAGACGGCATTATGGATGATGATACCGAATTTGTCCAGGCTTCCCCATTTAGCATCATCCTTGTTTCCTAATGTATTCAGGTCGTCAATGGGAACATACTGGCCTGGAGTATAGGCATGACTGTTGATGGTGACATCTGCAATAGCCTTACACTGTGGCTCAATCAGCACCTTGCAGTCCTCGGTGAATTGGCGCTCGGTCTTCGTTTCTTTAACGTCACCAACTTGTTTCCCTTCTGGAATCTCATCTCCTTCTTGATAAAGAACATTCACGGTATTTGTAACAAAGTTGCCGCTATCAGCCCAGTCGTGCTTAAAGTAGTAGCCTTGGAAATTGTACTCTGGGTCGGTGGATGAGAGTCCTTCGTTGTAGCGCCTTCCGGACTTTACGCCCTTACCGAAGGTGCCGTCGGCATTCTCGTAGGCACTATATACATAACCGATATCGCCACCGCCAAAGACGTTGCCGTAACCCTTTGTCAGTCCTTCTGCTGTACCTATCTCGCCACCGTGGACGTGTACCTCGGTCTGACCGAAGACAAAACCGTCTGAATAAAGGTTTCCTTGCTCGCCCAGGTTGTTGTAACCACGGCCACCACCGAAGACGTTACGGTGTACATGTCCGCTGAACATCTCTACACTGGTCTTTCCTGGTCTGAAAAGTCCTGTCAGCGTACGTGTGGCTTTGTTCTGGCCGCTTGCATCTATCGTACCACGGCCAATGGCTGCTATCTCGCCGCCGCCAAAGACACTGTTACGTATATGCCCGCCCATGACCTTTACGTTGGTAAAGTCCACACTGCTGTTATCGATATAACCGCCACCGAACAGACAGCCGGCATCGTTCAGACGAGCGTTGGCAACAAAGTGGCCGTCGACCGTGTATGTGTCATCCTCGATCTTTTCCACGTACCGTTCGTCATGGTCTGTTGTCTTTTGGTCATCCGTCCCGTCAGGATTAAATTCATAACCCACATAGCCGTTGTTGAAGGTCAGATGGGCTGTTCCGTAAACGGCACCGCCTTCGCCGCCACCGTAGGCATTACGCTGAATAGCAGGACGGCCGTAATAGAAGCCATGTTTGGTTACGGGGGTCGTTGCTGTGGCAAGAGTTGTACTGTCAGCCCTAACTACATCTTCCAGAACACCTATCACCACGTGCGTCTCGCCTGGAACATCTTTAGCAGGCGATGTAGTGATGTCACCAGAGTGGAAGCCTACACTACCTTTCCAGCCGCCGCCATATACGTTACGGGCAGAACCGCCCAGGATGTATGCATTGGCACTGGCTGTGAAGGTGCCGCCATAAATGTTATAGACATTACCCGTGGTTCCGGCAGCATAGATATCCTTCTTTACGTTACCACCCAGCAGGGCAATATAGGTGCTGCCCAAAACGTCGCCTGCGTTAGGCTGGTTTACTTCTCCCAAGCCTCCGCCGTAAGCATAGTTTGATACAGTTGCGCCTTCGTGGATGATGACGTTGGTGTTGTACTTTCTGGACTGCTTGGGCCCATTGGGGTTGGTGTTTGGGTCATACGGCTCTCTGTCGTCTATCTCGGCTGTTCTTGTCAGTGGATTGCTGAGGTTGGTGGCCGCATTATCGACGTAGTTCGTGAATTCGGCACTGGGTGTATAGTAGGTGGTTGGGGTGGAATTGTTATCGTTAACGTTAACGTTATCGTTTTTAAAGGTTCCTATCGTCCAGGCATCCTTCCACATCTGATCCCATTTGGGGAAGTCGGCAGGATCGTACAAAGCTCTGATATGCTCGGGAAGATCATTCAGAGAATGTGGGTGGGTAAACGATGTCATATATGCCTGAATACTCTCGGCATTGAGCACCTGGCCTAACTGCCCACCGCCATAAACCTCATATACTTGGGCACCCGGCAGCAGGTTGACTTCGGTGTATTCCGACCATGTGAACGTTCCGTAGCCGGCACCATAGACGGTACCTAAATAGCCCTTCGTTCTGTCGGAAATAACGGGCGACGAGATGTTTACCTTGCTGTAGACTGTACGGCGTACGTTGTTGTTTCCGCCGTAGATACCGCCCGTAACAATGGCATCTCCACTGGCAAAGTTGACGTTGGCATCGTACACATCGCAAGGGGGGAGTGCGTTCGTTCCGTATGAACCGCCGAATATCTTGCCAATCTTGATGGTAGAACCTTGCGGCACGTTCACCTGGGTACGACGGGTTATACCCTCGTTGTAGCTTCCGCCATAGGCTGCGGCAATCTGTCCGCCCACCAGGTCGATGATGGCTGACGCTTCCTCCAATGCTTCCCTTCCAGCTGGGGTAGTGGGGGCGGTATTGGGGTCAACATAATGGCTCATGCCCACGCCATAGTAGTTACCGGCACCAAAGACCTCGGTGCTGGCAAAGTTCTCCATGCCATCGGGGATGTGGACGTGTATGTAGCTATGCTCCTGCATGGCATCTCCGTCGCGTTGGCCAGAAGCTCCTTCGCCGGCACCAAAGACACGGCGTACACCGCTCTTGGTGCTGAATGGGGTGTCGTTCTTGGGTCGGAAATTAACAACAGAGTTATGGATGTACGGCTTCTGGGGTACAAAGGCATACTTGGGCTCGCTGTAGTCATAGCCTCCATAGCAGCCGCCGTATATGGCGGGAGTGTATCCTTGCAGATATTCTACATAGGTGGTTGTCTTCAGGTCGCTAAGAGGCCTGTATGTCTTGTCGTTCTCCTGGAACCGGTTCCCGATTTCAAGACTGCCTAAAATCCTGCCGCCCAAGTCGTTACCGCCATATACATAGTCGCGGATATGGGGGAAACCGTCGTCGTAACCCGGGGTTGCCTTGTAGTAATTCCAGGCTCTGCCCACGTATGCCTCTGAATGGCCCAGTATGTCGGCATTACAGCCACCGGCAAAGGCATCGAAGATACGGCCGTTGCCCAGATACATGTGTGTGTCGCCAATAACGGGGCCTTCATATCCGCCGGCATAGAGGAACTCGCTCTCTGCTATGTATATGGTGTTGTCCTCGGCACGGGTGGCGCCGGCATGCTCGCCAAACAAATTGATGGTGGTGCTGTATTTGTCGTTATACTCGTAGTATTTCTTGTTGAAGGCGTATATTCCTGTAGAGCTGTTGTAGGTTCCGTCTGGCTCTGTAGTGATGCCGGTAGACTTACCGATTACACCTTGCTCGCCACCGCCATAGATCTGGAAGCTGTAGCCTCTCTTGATGTTGATGGTGGTGCTGCCCCAAATCTCGGAGTCCTTACCATAGCCGCCGCCGAAGATGCTGAGGGCAGAAGCCATCTCGTCCATACCCTGCTCGTCCAGGATTACACCCGAGTTGCGCTGGGTAATGTGATATTTAAAGTTTTCATCGTGATCGTAAAGCGGTCGGTCGTCATCTTCCTGCACTTGGGCAAAGACCTGCTGGCGGTCGATAATGTTGTTGAGTTGGTTAATGACGACGTTGCCGTTTACGTGACCGCTGTTGTAACAGCCGCCATACAGGTTGCCGCCCTTCAGACGACGGGATAAATCTGCCGTCGTTGCTTCACCGGTCCCTTCGCCGGTTCCTGTCTCTGTATATCCGCCGGCATATTCGTAGTACTTGTTTTCAGTAGAAGCTGTTTCTGTTCCGACAGCGGTGAAAGCTTCGTATTCATCTGTTACAGTATTTTTGGTGAAATAGGTATTGCCGGACGTTAGGGTCGTTCCGCTTGCAATGGGGGTATAGGTCTTTGTCTCGCTGGCATATTCGTAGTACTCGTTTTCAGAAGCTGTTTCTGTTCCATCAGCGGTGTATGCCGTGTATTTGTCTTTGGTGGTCTTCTCGTAATAGGTATTGCCAGGCGTCAGGGTCGTTCCGCTTGCAATGGGGGTATAGGTATCCTCCCACGTCACGGTGTTCCAGATGAGTTCTGTCTTTGTGTCGTCTTTCCACCGCATGGGCTTTATCTGGAGCTTATCGCAGTCGATGATGAGGCGGTCCTTGATGTTGCCGTCGGTATCGGTATAGCCTTTTTCTCTCTCCTCAGGCGAACCCATGATGCCGCCTTCATATCGGGCATTCAACGGGTTGGTATTTCCCTCGTTGGCATAATATACCGGCACATTGGCATTGTTACATCCGCCCACAACCTTTTCATAGACGTTGATGGCTTCGTTCAGCTTCATGTTCAGCGGGCCGGCATAAGTCATACTACCCACGTTACCACCACAGTAGAACGATCCGATCCAGGAGGAGTATTCTTCGTAGTCGGCATCATCGCCTTTCTGCCTGTTGTCCACCAGAATCTTGGGCTTCAGGTTCATAGCCACAGCGTCCATGTATTTGCTCATCTGCTCTGGTTGGGTCAGGTCTATGCTGCTGAAGTCATACGGGAAGTTAGTGGCATCTTCTGTCAGAGAGACTTCCTTGTCCTTTACATAACCTTTATAGTACTTCAGAACTTCTTTGTCCACCATGTGGGCTCCGTTGTTGCCCAGGAAAACGTTCTCGGCAGTAACATAGGAGCCAAGCTTTAGCTCCACACGTGCTTCTTCTGGTTTGTCGTTCTTCAGGGTGGCACAGTTTCCTCCGCAGAAGACGTTACCACGGATAAAGATGGGCTTTTCCTGTGTGCCGGTTATATGGATGGACACCTGCTCGGCATGCGGACGGATAGCGGTAAGGGCTTCGACGGAATTACTTCCGGGGTTGTAGTACAAATCGCTCCAGACGGGGTTGGTAGCCAGGGTGGAATTGTCGGTATACGGGTAGGCACCGTTACCGCCGCCATAGATGTTTCCGTTAATGCTGGTACGTATGTCTACGGCATTACCGCCCCATACGGCTCCCTGAATATCGTTACCGCCATATACGTTATCTATCTTACCGCCTCGTATAAACAAACGGGCAGCAAAACCGACTGGGAAATTGTATTTACGCTGGCCGTTTTCGTCCTTGTCGGTAATATCTATATAAGTTGAGGCCATATCCGATCCATCCGCGGGATTTAAGGGATGTACATCGGCCATACGGCAACCGCCATAGATGTTGTTTATCTCGAGCGGCTTGCGAGGATTGGCTTTATCGAGTTTGGGGTTAACATCCAGCAGCAGACCTACGGGACTGGTCATGGCACCTTTGTTACCGCCGCTATATACATTACGGATGAGGCCGCTCTGCAGGTCCCATGTGGGACGGATGGCCATGGCCACCTGATTGTTTCCGCCAAAGAGACTGCCTATCTGGTAGCTGGCAGAAGTGGGATAGGTGAAGCCGGGGTTAATGCCCATCTTGGCAATACGTTCGGATGTCAGCTGTGCCTTGCCATCGACGTAAATCTCGTTCACCACATCGCTGGGGTTGTCTACGTGGATTACGGTGTTCTTGCGTATAGTTGCGTTGTTGCCGCCGCCAAAGGCATAGACTATACTGCCGCCGTCAATTTCCAGGTAGGTCTTGTCCAACTCGGGCCTTGCGAAGCCTGTGGTGTTGAAAGCAATCAGGTTGTTATTCTTGTCATAGATGCGGTGTCGGGAATCGAGTTGCTCGTTAGCATCATTAGGATCAAGTTTCTCGTTTGGCCCTCTATATTCATAGTCACCGTTACCACCGGCATAGAGGGAACCGATATAAACGGCATCTGAGCTGTTCTTGCTTGTTCCTTCGCCAGTTTCTGCATGGGTATCTTCGGAGTCTATACGTACAAAGGTGTTGTATGTCGCGTAAACGGATGCTTCGGGCTCGTCGGGATCGGTGGTGTTAAGACTGTCAACGGCCATATCGAACGGCTTTTCTGCGGAGGTTCCGATGGTGCCGGCAATATCGTTACCGCCATAAACCTGATTGATGAGGATGTTACCGGTATTGGTGTTCTGGGTAGGTGACTCGGTGTTGTCTCTGTTCTTACCATTGATGTAAACGTATGTGCGTTCGCCCACGTTAGACATACGGGCACCACCAAACACACGGTCTATATCGCCGCTCTTTACGGTTACCGTGGTCTTACCGTTCACATTACCCTTGTTGCCGCCGCCATAGACGTTACCGCCAATCTTCTGCCCGTAGGCGGGCAAAATGAAGAATGAAGAATGAAGAATGAAGAATAAAATGATGGCACTAACATAGGCACAGTTCCTCCTTATCCTTTCTGTCAAGGAAAGGAGAACTTTCTTGCTGCCGTTATATGTTAGTTTCTTCATCATCATTTTTGTTATCGTTATCGTTAACGTTATTGTTCTTTATTCTTCTTCATATCTTTAACGGGAACGTTAACAAGAACGTCAACCCTTTTTTATTTTCAAATCGTCTTTAACCTATAACCTTTAACCTTTACTCAGTTTTGTTCAACGGTAAACAGTAAACCGTAAACGGTAAACTAATTTTCAATGTCCATCTTAAACTCCAAGTCGTCGTCGGACATCATGTACAGGAACGTTGGCGCTATGGTCATACGCAGCGTGTACTTGTAGCCGCGCAGTAGTTGGGGCTGGTTGAACAGAATCTTCGGACTCAGGACATTCTCGGCAGACTGGTCCTTACGTACCAGGTTGCCTTTCTTGTCGTATATGTCGTAGGTCGTTGTTAACTTATAGAAGTTCTCTGTACCCGACTTGGGTATGTAACCGGACTTCTCTACGTAAACCTTGTTGTTCTGGTTATCCAAGCTTGGCAGCCTGTCATCCGAGTTTGTCCAAACTGCATCCGGATTATTGTAGATAAGGACTTTCTCCATAAATCCTGCCGCTAGATCTTGCTCGAACACAATATCTTCCGCAATAGGTGTGGTGTAGGTGTTGTTTGCCCTCAGTTTGACGGTTGTCTTTAGCTTGGGCATAAGCTGCGTGCAGGCTTCGTCCTTGTAAGACTCCAGTTCCAGACGCTTTATGACGATGTCGCGCAACTGGTTGTAGGTTTCATCCACACGGAAACTCAGGTGCAGGGCAGCATACAAGTGATCAAAGAGGAAGAACAGGGTGTTCTTGTTTTCGTCTCCGTCGCCGGCCTTTATCTTACATTTGAAGTCTGCGGGTGGGAGCCAATCCAGTCCGTTGCCCAGCTGGTAGGTGTATTTGCCAGGTTCCCCTGGTTTCTCGTTTCTGGTTGCATCCTTAGCTGCTGTAATGATGCAGAGGTCCTTGGTCATGGCAGCATTCAGATTAGAGAATGTTATGTCAGCACCGTTTGCGTATGTTCCACCGCTTGGCGGCGCTATGGTAACCTCACCGGCATCGTAAGGCATGTAGCCATATAAGTAGTAATCTCCTGCGGAAACATCCTCGACCATATACCACTTCTCATCAGCACCATAGCGGAACTTGTTCTTGATAGCGGTTTCGCCTTGGGTAAAGAAGATGCCATAGGTAACATATTCGTGTGATTCCTTGTAACCGCTGGGCTGCCAGCTAACGGTAGCACGGGTCACAGCATCCACCTCGACATACTCATTCTCGTAGCCCATAACCCGAAGGAACACACCCTTCGCTTCCTCAGGACCTTCCAGCTCTGAGGAGCAGGAAGTTAAAATGAAGGCTGCGATTAAGAGAGAGGAGAGCCAAACTAGTTTGGGCTTTCCCGAACGTGAGCAGGCTCGACCGAAGGTCAAGAGTGAAGAGTGAAGAGTGAAGAGTAATAGACACATCCATCCCAGCCCCACGACGTTCATGGGCTTCGTAAACTTGCTAATTATGGTCTTTATTTTTCTCATTTTTTTTTGCTAGGCTAGCTAGTTTAACTTGTCTCACTAGTTCTAACTAGGATTTGTTCAACCGTAAACGGTAAACTAATTATAATTTTTCACTCATCACTCTTCATTCTTCACTTCAAAACCGATTAACGGTTTTGACGGTTACCAATTATGCAACTGAACCTCCTTGTCTACTCCCTCTTGCCACTCTGTGAAAGATGTGCGGACTGTTGCCAGTTCCACGCCACCGTCTCCTCTCACCTTAAATATGTATGTATAACTATAGCCGGGGAGCCAGTTCATGTACTGCTCCGGAACGACACAACTCTTCTCTTCACCATCCACCGTTATCTTATAGGTATAGGTACCTTGGTTGGTGGCTGGTAACACCGTCTCCCAATAGTGATTCTCGGTGGTGGCAGGGAGGACGGAAGTCTCGTTATTCTCCGTCCATCGCTGGTTGAACGAACCCAAGGTCTGGGTAACGCTGTTGGCTACAACCTCGAACTGCTCTGTTGTTCCGTTTACCTTCATGGGATAGGTAATGGTAACGTTGGCTTTCTTGGCGATACTCTTTCCAGGTGTTGTGGGACGGAAATCGTCATTCTCCAGTTTCAGCGGTATGTTGGGTTCCGAAAGGATTACCATAAAGCGTATCTTAGCGAATGGCTGCATAAACTCCAGCTGAACGGGCTTTCCGAACTCGCGGGTGGGGTAGTCCGTTGTGTTGCCCGTAGAGAACCACAGTTTGCTATAGTAGGGGGTCATCTCCGGGTTGGTAGCATCGGCATTGAAGGCAGCCCGATAGCTCTGGTACGTACCGTCCTCTGCAGGGTTCAATCCTGTTATCGTAGTCTCGCCCGTCACCGCAAAGAAGCGGTAAGCCTTGGCTTCCAAGTCCCAGTATTTAGGTGTCTGGTCGGGGTAGGCGATGAGAATGTAGTCCCAACTGTTAGAGTTGGTAGTCGAGCTGCCGGCACTGTTATCCGCATACCTTACGCGATATTCGTTCATAACCGTCTGGTAGGTGGTAAATCCATCGTCCATATTCTTGATAGCCCATACACGGAAAGAAGTGACACCCGTGTTTTGCAGCGGAGTGCTACCGGCGCGGGTCACCTCCTCTTCCTGTTGATTAGCAGAGAAGGCAATAGCGGTCTGCTTGGGCATATCGGGGTTGGGCTGCTCGCCGGAGCAAGCTGCCAACAGGATAATTCCCAATAACCATATATACCTCATTCCTTCTCTCATTCTTTTAACTATCTAATCGTCTTTAACCGTTATCTTACCTCAGGAGTACCTCAGGGTTACCTCAGGGTTACCTCAGGGTTACCTCTAGGTTGCTTATCTTGCCTTTTTCTCTAGTTTCTCTTTCCTTTCTTCCTTCTTTTTCCGTCCCGTACGGACTCGTGTTTCTCTCATCCTCGCCCGCCAAGGCTTTCACCTCAGCGGGCTTGGGAGAGGTTAGGGGTTATTGAGTAGCTACGACCTTAACAATCTTATAGGTGTATGCAGGTTTATAATAAGTCGTTTGTCCATCAGCAGTACCTGAAGCGACAGTATATGTATAATTAGGATCAGTCCCTGTACGAGTATAATAACCTGTAAGTGATGTGCCAGAAGTTAAGACAGTTCCACTATCATATGCTGTCAAATATTGAATGGCATAGAAGCCTGCCGCTGAAGGAGTAAACGTGCCGTGCTGATTCGCAGGTAATGATACATTGTCCACTGTTGCGGCAGAAGTGCCAAGAGTGAACAAGTCTGTCCCTGATGGAGCAGTAACCTGCATATCTGCTTCTGTGGGTGCGGGATTAGCATCAACAGCTGCAGTGAGTTTATAGACTTGTACAGCACCAACGGCAGTACCGCCATCAGTAAGTGTATTTAAAGCACCTGTTGTATTGTTTTGAACTGTAAGATAAATGGCTGTACCTGTTTTATATTCAATACCAGTACCATTAGCAAGTACAGATCCCGTCTGATATGTCGTAATAGAAGGAGTAGAAACAGTGGTAATTGTGCCTTCTGCACTTTCCTCTGCTGTAACGACAGCATCAAAGGTAATAGGATATAAACCTACTTTACTATTACCAGTAGAACCATTTGTATTGTCGCTAATCTTAAAGATGTAGGTGTATGAGGTGTTAGGCTTCCACTTGCTAAATGCTGCAGGAATTGCAGCAGTTGCACCAGTTACTGTAATAGTTTCACCAGAACCGTCCTTCTCAGAAAGAAGAGTATAATTACATTTCAGAAGCAGTGGAGCGGCTGTGGTAGCTGAAGCCGTCGGTATTACGGTGAAATAACCTGTAGTCGTAGCATCCATATCATTATCTGCACCCCAAATGCCTGTACCTGTAGAGGTAATAGCAGTAATAGCAGGGGTAGCAGGATTTGCTGGCGTTGCACTTTCAAACTTACCTCCATACCAATTCTGAGCAGTAGTGATAGTTGGATTTTGTCCTGTATCATCATAGGTAAAAGTATAGGAAGGCGTAGTCCAATTGTATGTAACAGTTGCAGTACCATTCGTTGCTCCACGGAAATAACCTGTAGTACCAGAAGTTAGAATAACATTATGAGGATTAGTACCATCGACAGAACCTGCCTGAGTATAGAAACTGATTTCCTTGATGACATAGCCAGGAATAGTCTCATAAATACCTACGCGTACTCGTGCCTGCTGACGTGTAAAATGGAACGTCACAGGAGCAGTGCCATAGGCTGTTGAGTATGAACTTTCAGCAATTTTCACAGGATCTGCAATATAAACAGGATTAGACGCTAACTTAGACCCACTTGGATTTGGATTAAGGTGTCCAGCAAGTCCAGTAACGGTAGCAGACTCAATAGTGTTATCTGCAACTGCGTCACTTCCATCTGTGTTGATGTTGAAGGTAAATGCAGAAATGGGCGAACCGGCTACAAAACGATAGTCAGCAGCGCTATGATCCCAATATTTGATGGTTTGGTCAGAAGTAAGACTGATGTTTCCCGTACCAAGACTGGAAGAACCATTTGCTCCAACATATTCCCAACCACTAGAATTTGAAGTCGTATGACCTGCAACATCCCATACTTTGTAGTTTACAAATACCTTCTGTAAATCTGTCCCAGCGCTTGCACCAGATTTCACACCATATACTAAAAACTGTCCGTCAAGCATTTGTGCTACAGTACCTGTGTTACTGGTAGCACGAGTTGCTTTGCCTGTGTTGGACCCAAAGCTAATCGCCCCTCCAGTTCCTCCTTGGGTATTCCCTTCTTGGTCTCCCAAGTAAGTGTTATCAGCACAGCTGGCGAGGGCCAGAATAGCTGTTGCTAGAAATAATTTGTTTTTAATGGTCTTCATAATGCTTATAGTTTTGTGACCCCCTTCTCCGCTCCCCCGAGGGGGAGAACTATAGGGTTCTAGGGGTGTTGTTAATATTAAAGTTTTTTTTCTAGTTCAGTCTTTTTTGTTTTATATCTCTAGTTTAGTCTTGTTGTCTGTTTTATGTTTGTAGTTTAGTTTCCCATTTAATTTGTCTTTGTCACCAAGTGGGGAGTCGAACCCCACCTGGCGTATTGTGGATTAGCTAACAACCTTAATAACCTTCACACCGTAAACCTTGTGATTAACAGTGTATTTTTTGTAGTAATAGGTTTCTGAACTAAATGTTGCTGCAGGAGAAGTTGTTACATCTTTTGTTCCATTGGGATCTTCATAATAGATTCCTGCAGTGGTAAAGTCTGCTGGCTGAGAAGTGTACTTCTCGGCGGTATAGATGTAAGACTCTTTCTGGTAATATGTGCCACCTCCTGAAGGAACAGTTCCCGTACAGGGTGTTGTACATGCAGCATCAGAATAGTAAGCTGTAGTAAAGTCAGAAGGTGTTGTTGTTAATTTTACAGGGCTATAAGTACCTGTGTCATATACGTAAGCATAGGTGCCTGCTGAGGGAGTAAATTCTGCAGCGGTCTTGGTGTCAACGGTTATATCATTACCATCTTCACCAGGAATAGCTGTGATGGTTGAATTAAGTGATGCCGTTGTTCCTACATCGGTAAGAGTAATGCCATTACGGCCTGTAGTTCCTGACTCAACAAGATTAAGAGCATCCATTACACTTGCTTCAGTAATTAACGTAGAGGTTGTTGAAGCAGTGTAAAGTTTTCCTTTAGTGTCAAGGTCAGCTTGTAGGGTGTTACCAATCATAACCTGAATGTAAATTTTGCCATTACTTGCCGCATACTCATTCTTAGTGGTATCATGACCCTTCTGGTAAGTAGTAATGCTTGGTGTTGCAACAGTGGTAATAGTAGCCTGTTTGCCAGCCTCTTCGCTATCCAATACTACAGCATCGAAGGTGATGGGGAACAGACCGCTGGGGTCAGTTGTTACTGTACTGGTCCAACCATTGGTGTTATTGCTAATCTTGAAGATGTAAGTGTAAGCAAAGTTGGGTTGCCACTTGGTATATGTGGCAGGTATATGGGCTGTTGCTCCATACACTTTAATTACCTCACCAGATCCGTCTTCAGATTCAAGTGTATAATCTACAGCAAGTTGCAAGCTGTTGCCAGTAGCAACTGGCAGAACAGTTTGATAGTAGGGGCTTGTTCCTGCAAATGTGGGTGCAGCAGAAGTTGTCCCAATCTCATTAGAAGGGAATGTACCATAAGATGCACTGGCTCCTGCGGAGAAACCAGATGGTGAAATTTGTGCTTTACCGTTATTGTCAAAGGAAACAGTATATGTGCCAGTACCTGTGTTGGGGAAACTACCAATGAGAGTAGCTGTGGTAGAGGTTCCCGTGCCTAATGTCGTAGGTGCTGCATTATAAAACTGCACATTCTTCACTTTATAACCAGGAATGGTCTCATAAAGTGCAATTCTTACTTTTGATGACAATGAATGGAAAGCAATGTTAACTTCCTTTTTATAATCTGCCTTATTTACCGTTACCAAATCGGCAATATAACAGCCAGCAAGGTCATTTGCAGCTCCCTTAAGCGTATAGGCTTTTGTTCCTTTATTCGTATGATCAATAGCTTCCACCATAACTTTACTAGCACTTATTTCTGCATCTGTTTTAACTTCTGTTGCCGTTCCCGTAGAATATGCTATGAAATCGTAAGACTGTGAACTATAGTCCCAGAATTTAACAGTTTGTCCGACAGAGGAAGTGATACTGGTAACAGGTGAAAGAGGAGTTACACCAACATATTCCCAGTCAGAGGTATTGCTCTCTGTTTTGCCAGCAGTATTTTCTACCCATTTTACTGCATAGTTGTCAAATACCTTGTTGTAGTCCGTTCCGTTAGCAGTCTTGAAACCACCGACTATGAAGCGGTTGTTCAGCAATGCTGCTGCAGCAGCACCCTCAGTGGAGCGCGTCAGAGCTTTGAAGCCACTACCGAATGCTATGGCATCGGTGGTTGCTTGCTCTGTTCCTGGATTGCCACCAGTAATATCATCGTTGGTGCAACTGAAGAGCGCTATGCTGGCAACGGCAGCGAAAAATAGTTGTTTGTTCATGATTTTCATGTTCATTCTATTTAGGTTTTATTTCTTTTTCTTAGTTTAGTTTGTTTAGTTATTGGGTCCAACCTCTGCAGCACCTACAACGAGGACGAAGTAGGCGGTATTGCCTGAATAGGTTGCCTTGATTACATAGGTCTTGCTGGCAGAAACAGTTGTGAGTTTACTGTTTGTCCATGAGGTTGCTGCTCCAGAGGCGCCTAAGTGCTCATAATCCTTGGAATAGTCGTATGCTGTCCCATCAAGTTCAACGTATGACCATGTGGCATCGTTGGTTCTGTCTGTAGCATCTACATAAGCATGTACGTCAACACTGCCTGCCTTATAGGTGATGCCGCCTGCCACTACATTACCATTCTGATATACGGTAATGCTAGGGGTTGAAACATTGGTGGTGGTACCTACCTGCATATCTTCTACATTAACCACAGCGGCAGCAAAGGTGATGGGGAACAAGCCTTCAGGATCTGTTCCTTCTACTCCTGTAGTACCATTGGTGTTGTCTGTTATCTTGAAGAGATAGGTGTATGCCTTGTTGGGCTCCCACTTGGTATAATCTGCCGGAATGGTAGCTGTGGCTCCGCTCACTTGAATGACATCAATACCGTCCAGTGACGTCAGAGTGTAGTCGCACTTGATGCTCAGCGGTGTTGCATCAGTACCATAAGGTGTGGGCATCACAACGAAGTAGCCATTACCGTCTTTGCTATCTTCGGTACCATACAAGTTGACAGCACCATCCGTAGAGCTGACAGCAGGAACACCATTGGTAAATTGTCCACCCTTCCAGCACTTGTCAGTAGTTAAGCCTGTACTTGAATAGGTAAGGGCGTATGAAGGTGTGGCTGTAGTCCAGTCGTATGTTACAGTTCCGGTTATGTCTGTGCCGCCCTGGAAGTAACCATTGGTTGCACTATTCAGGGTGATGTATTTGCTTGAACCTGGTGTGGCGGCATTATCATAGAACTTGATGTCAGTAATCTTGTAACCGGGAATGGTCTCGTAGATACCCACACGTACCTTGGTCAGCAAGGCGTGGAAGTTGAATGTTACCTCGCTATTGTAGTTGGCCTTTGCCACCACTACGGGGTCGGCAATATACACAGGGGTATGTGCGGAAGCTACGGTTATAGTTGGGTTAAGATGACCGCCCAGGCCGGTAACGATTGCAGAGGCAATCTCAGAATTGCCATCAGGTAGGAAGGTGAAGTTGGCAACGGGGCTACCGGCAACAAAGTGGTAGTTGGGGGAAGAGTAGTCCCAATATCTGATGGTCTGAGTGCCAATGCCGTCATAATACCAACCATTGTTGTACTGCACGGTGAAATCGGGGAATACCGGTGAGTACTTGGTGGCTGTGGTTTTGTTCTGTTTCACACCATAGATTTTGAACTCACTGTTTAGTTTTGTAGCTGCAGCATCTCCTGTAAGGTCAGCACGGGTCATCTTGTTGTTTCTTGCACCAAAAGCAATAGCATCTCCAATAGCTGTCTCGCCTTCCTTCAGACCTTCTTCTGAGTAATCAGTATTAGTGCAGCCAACCATCATGATGCTGGCAGCAATGGTAAGGTAAAAATAAAACTTCTTCATCATATATTGTTTAGTTTATGTTTCTTAACTTAGTTTCGTTTTCTGGTTCCTAGGGTAGTTCCAACTAGTTTAACTGGTTCCAACTAGGATTCTTCACTCTTCATTTTCTTACATCTCAAACTCCCA
>JAEEGL015469302.1_pt1 | contig 22547 bp, 13 predicted proteins | sample 9134231 | NCBI WGS metagenome assembly JAEEGL01 (sample SAMN16246548, study PRJNA631951) | gut metagenome | biome: gut microbiome; feature: rumen; material: fiber-attached | host: Bos | place: Iran: Karaj | collected 2018-10
ATAGGCACTGATTTTATTTTCAAGGATTTCCTTGCTAACCTGTGCAATGCGTTCTTCCATGCCCGGGGCGTTGTAGAAACGGTCGCGCAAGCCGTTCTCAATCGTTTCGTTGAGAATGCGCAGGTTCTGTTGCTGGCGTTTGTGGTAGAAATAGCCATTGGACTTGGTGAAGGTGACATACTCCATCACGTTGTTCCACAAGTCCTGCACGCCCTCATGTGTGTAGGCCGAGCAGAGTTGAACCTTTACCATCCAGCCCGAATCAGGCATGGGAAACAGATGCAGCGCATTGCGGAACTGCGTGGCGGCCAGTTCTGCCTTCACGGGGTCGATGTCGCACTTGTTGATGGCAATCATGTCCGCCATTTCCATAATGCCTCGCTTAATGCCCTGCAGTTCGTCGCCCGTGTTGGCCAATTGCAGCAGCAGGAAGAAGTCCACCATGGAATGTGCTGCCACTTCCGACTGCCCTACGCCCACGGTCTCCACAATCACCACATCGAACCCAGCGGCCTCGCAAAGCACGATAATCTCGCGCGTCTTGCGGGCCACGCCGCCCAGTGAGCCTGCCGAGGGGGAAGGCCGGATAAAGGCATTGGGGTCCACAGAGAGCTCCTCCATGCGTGTCTTGTCGCCCAGGATGCTCCCCTTGCTGCGCTCACTGCTGGGGTCGATGGCCAGCACCGCCACCTTGTGGTTGTGCCCTGTAAGGTATTTTCCCAAAGCTTCAATCGTGGTGCTCTTGCCCGCTCCCGGCACACCGGTGATGCCCAACCGCACCGACTTGCCTGAATAGGGCAGACAACGTTCTATCACCTGCTGCGCCTTTTGTTGATGGGCATGCAGCGAGCTCTCCACCAATGTGATGGCACGGCTCAACATCGCCCTGTCTCCACCGCGTATCCCCGCCACTAATTCATCCACAGTAAACTCTTGACGCTTGCGGGCACGCATACGTTCAAGATAGCCATTATTCACTTGTCCAGGTTGTTGCACACCTTGCTGCACACTCAGAGCCGAATCGTAGTCGAAATTGCTGTATAATTTCTTGTCTTCAGTAGCCATTTGCAGTATTTTTTGTTCTTTTATCGGTAACGTAAAAAATTCATTTATAGTATGTACAAATATTTTTTTCAAAAAAATTTTGTCATGTCGCAAAAAGTTAGTACTTTTGCAACCGCTTTGAGAGAAAAACAGGGCACATGATGGCGGGATAGCTCAGCTGGTTAGAGCGCTGGATTCATAACCCGGAGGTCATCAGTTCAAGTCTGATTCCCGCTACCATCAACAAAAAAGGTCTTGATCCTACAGGTCAAGACCTTTTTCTTTATCGCCCTGCGCTCTCCCACCACCAAGCGACGGATAACGATGCTCTGCTCGGTGATGATGGCAAGCACACAGACTCCCTTTCGCTCCATAAACGAGGAATCAACTCTTCCTCGTTCTGTACGCACAGCTAAATATCATCCTCGGTTTCGGGAACCATCTCGTCCCAGTTGATTTGAGTGGGATAGATGTTGTCCCTGATGATGGTGCCCGGGAACTCGTTGCGGATGCGTTGCAAGAAAACGTAAGCATCAAGACGGGTGCGGAAATCGCCCACCTTCACCTTGAAATTGGGCTCGTCAAACACCACGTAAGCCTCGACGCCGGGGAAAGCCTCGCGCAGACGTTCTTTCATATCGAAAGCCCTGTTCTTGGAGGCCGTACCCGAGAGCGATGCCACCTGGATGCGGTAGCCCGGAATGGTGCGCACTCTCTCATTCAACTCTACATGCTTCTGCACCAACTGCGTCACCGCCACATCGCCCTTAATCTCCACGTGTCCCTTGCTTCGGTTGCTGCCATACAGACGGGTGCCCTGCGCCTGTGACGCAGCACACACCATCATAAACATTGCGATTAAAAGGAGTATCTTCTTCATTGCGTTAGATCGTCAATATTGAAAAATTGCCTGACGTACAGCCGCCAGGCACGTGTTAATCCTCACGCGAGGGGCTCAACCCTCTTAGCGTGCAAAGGAGTTGACCTCTTCGGGACGGATGGAAAGGATGGGCCGCGTGGACATGGTAAGCATCTGCTGTGCATAATTGCCCAGCAGGAAGCTGGTGAGCGACGACTCCTGTTCCGTCATGATGACAAGCAGGTCGGCATCAATCTTGTCGGCATATTCCAAAGTAGTGATAGTAAGATTCTTCGGAACGCTTACAAACTCGCACACATGTTTCACATCAGCCTTGGTAAGATAATTGTCCACCTGATTCACATAGCTGTTCACAATGCCCTTAATGGTCTTGTTATCCGAGGTGTAGAGACCCAGGATGTGCAACTCGGAACCAAAGGCCTTGGCAAAATTGGCTGCGGCAGGCACTTTCTGGCGTGTGTCGGCGGTACTGTCAATGGGCACCACTATGCGTTCCAAAGACTTATGGAAGTTAAAGTTTTCGCGGATGGTCAGCACAGGTGCTGACGACTCGGCAATGGTGCGGTAGGTGTTGCGGCCAATCCAGTTTTTCTCAAACCCTGACATGCCGTGCGTTCCAACCACAATGAGGAAGGCATCGTCCTCCTTGGCCTGTTCGCACAACTCGCGCGACACTTTGCCTTCACGAACCACATACTCCATTTTAATGCCTTTCAGCAGATGCGCCACACCCGCATTTCGGCGTTCGATCTCTTCGCGAATGGGCTTTTCGTCCTGCCCTTTCTCCTTGACGTACACCAAACGGAGGTCCTGCTGAAAACGGTTAGCAATATCGATGGCCACATCAACAGCGTTTGCCGAACCCGCAGAGAAGTCAAATCCAACAAGTACTTTGCTCATATCGTTCTTTTTTTTATATTATTTACCGCTACAAAATTACACTTTTTTTTTCATTTTACAATTTTTTTTCGCCATTTGTTCCAAAAAAAAACTTTCATGGAGCATGTGAAGAGGCGTCTATCTGGCATATATATACCTTGTACCATGATGGTTACAAACAAGCGCAAGCCTTCGCAAATCACCATAATCAACCACTGCCCAGAAAGCCTGTTCCCACCCTCAAACCTCACTCCATCGAGGCACATGAATAGCCATTTTGCAATTCTGACAGCTCGGCGCGATGGAGCACACAAACCCCTCTTCACCCAGCCCGTGACTTGCCATCCAGCGGGCAGCAGCACCATCCGCCACCCGCAACTCATTTCAGAACCAGGGCAAAAGAGGACCCCAGACGCACCAACTTCGCTCCTTAATCCTCAGTTGTTCCTCATTTGTTCCTCATTTGTTCCTTTTTCATTGGACAACTACTACACGAAATGAGCGAGGAGTGGAGACGAAGGAGCGAAGGCAGAGCGGCCCCCCGGCGAGCGACTGCTGGCGGCAAATGGAACGCGGAAACAACAGACAAAAAACAGCCGGCAATCGGTGCTCGGAACAGGTCGCCGAGGTCGCCCCTCGAAGCGAAGTGAAAAGCCATAGGCGTAGCGGGCAAACAATCATACAACTCACTTGTAACATGACATTTACAAACATCCTTCAAGAATCCATCCCCCGACCAAGAACAGCTGAAAACCGAGGGGCGATTCGGGTACAAAAAAGAGGGGCCGACCGGTAGGCCGAAAAAGCAGCCCGATGGGGACGAAACAGCGAGATGTCAACAACGGTTGAAATCTTTTTATAAAAAAATATAAATAAAGATTGTAAGAACGAAAAAAAAGCGTAAATTTGCATTTTAAATATTTGGAATAAAAAAACTAATAAAACACTAATAAAACAATGACTAACATGATTTTGACTGCAGTGCTGGTGCTTGGCCTAATCGGCATTATCTTCGCCATTGTACTGTATTTTGTCGCCCAAAAGTTCAAAGTTTTAGAAGATCCGCTGATTGACGAGATTGCCGAGGTGCTTCCCGGCGCCAACTGCGGCGGATGCGGCAAGGCTGGCTGCAGAGCCATGGCCGAGGCATTTGTGAAGCAAGGCAATATGGACGGCCTTCACTGCCCCGCCGGCGGTGAGGAGGTGGCCAAAAAGGTTGCCGCCCTGCTGGGCTGCACCGCCGAGGTGTCAGACCCCATGGTAGCCGTGTTGCGCTGCAACGGGAGCTGTGCCAATGCCGTGTCCAAGAACAATTACGACGGCCTGGCCGACTGCGCCTTTGCCAACACCGTGTATGCCGGCGAGAGCGGCTGCGTGTTCGGCTGCCTCGGTCTGGGCAACTGCGCCAAAGCGTGTCAGTTCGGCGCCTTGAGCATGGACCCCGAAACCGGGCTGCCCGTGGTGGACGACGACAAGTGCACCGCCTGTGGAGCATGCGTCAAAGCCTGTCCGCGCGGCCTCATCGAGCTGCGCAAGAAGGGAGTGAAGAACCGCCGTGTCTATGTGGCCTGCCGCAACAAGGAGAAAGGCGCCGTGGCCCGCAAGTCCTGCACTGCCGCCTGCATAGGCTGCGGCAAGTGCGAGAAGACCTGCCCCTTCGGAGCCATCAAGGTGGAGAACAACTTGGCCTACATCGACTTCAACCTGTGCCGCCTGTGCCGCAAATGCGTGGCCGAGTGCCCCACGGGAGCCATCCACGCCGTCAACTTCCCTCCCCTGCCCCCAAAGAAAGAGACACCCGCTGAGGGAGCCCCTGCCCCCGCAGCCGTCAAGGCTCCGGCACCGGAAGCGGCACCCAAGCCCGCCGAGTAATACCTCATACCGAACATCTGGAACAAACAACTTTTAGAATCCGAAAAGATGAAGACATTCAAAATGGGTGGTGTCCACCCGGAAGAGAACAAGATATCAACCAACGCCGCCATTGAGCAGATGCCCCTGCCCAAACAGGTGGCTGTGTTAATGAACCAGCACCTCGGAGCCCCCGCCACCCCCATCGTGGCCAAAGGCGACAAGGTAAAAGTGGGACAACTGATTGCCGAAGCACAGGCCTTCATGTGCGCCAACATCCACTCGCCCGTGAGCGGAACGGTGAACAAGATTGACGTCTGCAAGGACATGGTGGGACTGCCCAAAACAGCCATCTACATCGATGTGGAAGGCGACGAATGGATGGAGACCATCGACCGCACACCCGACATCAAACGCGAATGCAACCTGGAGCCCAAGGAGATTGTTGCCAAGCTGAAGGAGATGGGCATCGTGGGTCTGGGCGGAGCCACCTTCCCCGCACACATCAAATACAGTGTGCCGGAAGGAAAGAAAGCCGAATACCTGATTATCAATGCCGCCGAGTGTGAGCCCTACCTGACTTCTGACCACCGCGTGATGATGGAGCATGCCGAGGAGATTTGCATCGGCATCAGCCTGCTGCGCAAAGCCCTGGGGGTGCCCAACGCCTACATCGGCATCGAGAGCAACAAGCCCGAGCCCATCCGCGTGATGACGGAAACGGCCAAGAAGTTCGAAGGCATCATCGTAGAGCCCTTGGTGGTGAAATACCCGCAGGGGGCCGAGAAGCAGCTCATCAACTCCATCACCGGCAGGAAAGTGCCGAGCGGAAAGCTGCCTATCGATGTGGGCTGCGTGGTGAGCAACATCGGCACCACTTTTGCCGTCTACGAAGCCATCCAGAAGAACAAGCCCCTCATCGAGAACATCCTCACCGTGACAGGAAAGAAGTTGCCGAGCCAGCACAACTACCAGTGCCGTATTGGCATAACCTATAATGACATTATCAAGCATGCGCTGGGCGAGCTGCCCGCCAATACTGGCAAGGTGATCAGCGGCGGCACGATGATGGGCAAAGCCATCAGCAACCTGGACGCCCCCACCACCAAAGGCGCCAGCAGCGTGCTGGTGATGGACGAGGAGGAGTCGCGCCGCAGACCCGAGAGCAACTGCATTCGTTGTGGCAAGTGCGTGAACGCCTGCCCCATGGGACTGGAGCCCTACCTCTTCTCCGCCCTGGTGAAGAACAACCGCATCGAGGAGGCTCAGGCACACAACATTCTGGACTGCATAGAGTGCGGATGCTGCTTCTTCAGCTGCCCCGCCAACAAACCCCTCACCGACGAGATTCGTCTGGGCAAGAACAAGGTCCGCGCCATGATGGCCGCCAAGAAATGACAAAAAGGTTGAATTAATCTGGTTTTAATATAGAATATAATACTATTAAGATATGAATTTATTAAAAATATCCGGTTCACCGCACGTCCACAGCGACGAATCGACCAAGAAAATCATGTGGCGCGTCAATCTGGCATTGGTACCCATGCTGCTCACGGGTATTGCCTATTTCGGACTGAACGCCTTGCTCATCAGCATCGTGTCGGTGGCATGCTGCTGCCTTTTCCAATGGCTGATTGAGAAATTCATCCTCAAAGTACCCACCACCGTGAGCGACGGTTCCGCCATTGTCACGGGTCTGCTGTTAGCCTTCAATGTGCCCGCCACTGCTGACATGATATGGCTTGTGGCCATCGGAGCCTTGGTGGCCATCGGCGTGGGCAAGATGACCTTTGGTGGACTGGGCAAGAACCCCTTCAACCCCGCATTGGTGGGCCGCGTGTTCCTGCTCATCTCCTTCCCTGTTCAGATGACCACATGGCCCAGCGTGGGCAAATGGTTCCCCATGACGACGGACACCGTCAGCGGTCCCACTCCCTTAGGCATCCTGAAAGAGGGCGGCAATATTGACCTGCCCACCCTCACCGAGATGTTCCTTGGCCACATGGGCGGCTCGCTGGGCGAAGTGAGCGCCATCGCCATCCTGATTGGTGCTGCCTACCTGCTGTGGCGCAGAGTCATCAGCTGGCATATCCCCGTGGCTTTCATTGGCACGGCCTTTATCTTCAGCGGCATCCTCTGGCTGGTGGACCCCTCAGCCTTTGCCGACCCCGTCACCACCATCCTTACCGGCGGCATCATGTTGGGTGCCTGCTTCATGGCAACGGATATGGTCACCTCGCCCATGGCACACAGCGGCCAGCTGGTGTTTGGTGTGGGCTGCGGCCTGCTCACCATCATCATCCGCAACTGGGGTGCCTACCCCGAAGGCGTGTCGTTTGCCATCCTGCTGATGAACGCTGTCACGCCCCTCATCAACCGCTGGTGCAAACCCAAGCGCTTTGCTTGCTAACAGAACATCATAACAACGTAAAAACTACACAAGAATTATGGCAAAGAAAGCTCAATCCACTCTCATCAATATGCTGCTGTCGCTGACAATCATTGCAGTGGTGGCGGCTGCCGCACTGGCATTTGTCAGCTACGTGACGGAAGAACCCATCAGCAACGCCCAAAAGGCCAAGAAGGAGGCTGCCATCAAAGCCGTTCTGCCCACATTCGACCGTTTGGAAGAGACCACCATCGAGGGGACACCCTGCACCAAGGCCTACGGTGCCGACGGCCAGCTGGTAGGCATGGCCATTGAGGCCGGCAGCGAGAAGGGCTTTGGCGGACACCTCGGAGCCATGGTAGGCTTCGACGCCGAGGGCAACATCTCCGGCTACCAAATCCTGCAGACTTCCGAGACCCCAGGTCTGGGAGCAAAGGCCGGCGAATGGTTCCAGGCAGGCAACAAAGGCAACGTCATAGGCATGAATCCTTCGACAGAACTCAAGGTAAAGAAGGACGGCGGCCAGGTGGACGCCATCAGCGGCTCCACCATCACCTCGCGGGCATTCTGCGAGCTTATCAACAATGCTTATAACACATTCCAGAAAGGAGGGAACGAATAATGAAAGCCTCAGAGATTATAAAAAACGGACTTATCAAAGAGAACCCCACATGGGTACTGGTGCTGGGTATGTGCCCCACACTGGCAACCACCACTTCGGCAGTGAACGGCATGTGCATGGGTTTAGCAACAGCATTTGTGCTGATGATGTCGAACATCGTCATCTCACTGCTGAAATCGGTCATTCCTGACAAGGTGCGTATTCCCGCCTTCATCGTTGTTATTGCCACTTTCGTCACCATTGTGCAGTTGGTGATGCAGGCCTATCTGCCCGACCTGTACGACACGCTGGGCCTCTTTATCCCCTTGATTGTGGTGAACTGCATCGTGCTGGGACGTGCCGAGGCCTTTGCCTCCAAGAACAATGTCTGGCACTCGCTGCTTGACGGTCTCTTCATGGGACTTGGCTTCACTTGGGCGCTGACCCTTGTGGGACTGGTGCGCGAACTGCTGGGAGCCGGTGCCATTTTTGGCCACAGCATCATTGGCGGCAATGACGGTATGCTCCTCTTCATTTTGGCTCCCGGAGGATTCATTGTGTTGGGATTTTTGATGGCATTAGTCAAAAGAATTCAGAAAAATTTATAAATATAGTTAAAAAACACACCTCGGGGGGTATCCAAAATGGACCCAAAGACTCTATAGTATAAAGAAGTTTTTGAAGGAAGAACTCAAAGGCTTCAGATTATAGAAACAGATAAATAAATAAAGTCATGAAAAAAGTACTCTTTTTAGCATTGATGTGCGCCATAATCGGTTCATGGGGCAACGTTCAGGCTCAGAATTGCGACAAGTTGTTACAGCCGTATTACGAGCGCAACAACTATAACCCCGAAGACTATCCTATTGAGAAAGCCGATTGGAGATGCCGTTTTGCCCGTGCTGCCTTTTATTTCACCAATAGCCTTCCGAAGAATGCCATTGTGTACAACATTACCGATGTGACCAATTACCTGACAGGAAAGAAGATTGGCAGAGACTATGTGGTAGACTTGGACGAAATGAGCTATTATGCCTACAACTTCGACTATTTCCAATACACTAACGACAAGAAGACTGTCTACTTCAGACTGAACAACGGTGATTACCGCTACCTTGTTCTCCGAAGCTATATCGACCAAATGACCTACGCCGACATTCTTGAAAAAGAATGACAGGCAGCCATTTCTCGGACTGATAATAATAAGCAAAATAGTTTAATACAATAATATTTGCCGATATGAAAAAAGTTGTTTTAATACTGATTGTCCTGTTCTTGGGAGGTGGCGTGACGCTCCATGCTCAGAACGGCATCACGCCCATCAATGTCGATGCCTCCACCCACGGCGACACGATTGATGTCAGTAATGCCACTGTCTACCTCTACGACAATGGTGGTGGACAGGGCAACTACGTAGGTGGACATGACTATTGGGTCCATGTGATAGGAAACTGCGAATCGGTGGACTCCAATTATCACCTGACCGTAGTAATTGATGACTACGACATTCTCTTCTGCGACACCTTGTATGTTTATGATGGACCTGACACAAACGCTCCCTGTGTCATTAAGCTGAATAACGACACTACAACGAATGAAAACGGGTCGTTCACCATCTCGCCGACCAACACATCCAAGATGTTGACCATCCGTTTCCGTACCATAGTATCCGGTCCACCGGAGGATCAAGGACAGACCACCCACAGAGGTTTCCACTGCGAATTCCCGTGCAGAAGAGCATGTGAAAAAGTGGAAGCATTTATTGACAGCGTTTACCAGCGGACTGACAAGGAAGGCAATGTACTGTCCACCCACCGTATGCGCCTGGTTCCCGACCAGCGCGACACCGTCTTTGTGCTGGACAGCGTAATTGTATATGACACTGTATGGCAAGATTCAGTGACGTTCTCGGTAGTTCCACGAGACTCTGTATTCAAAACCGACAGCATCATCCGCATTGATACCGTGTCATGGGTCGATGCAGCACTCCTTTGCCAAGGACAAGGCATCATATTCCACGGTCACGGCACCTATACCAACAATACGGGTTGGTATACACCGCATGACTCAACATCCCTCTTCCAATGGAACTTCACCATCGACACATTGACGGAACGAGGGGCCACGTCAGTGTTCTTCAATAAATTCAAAGAAGTTGACTGCTATGACATTACTCTCGCCCTCGAGGATGAGAACGGCTGTCTCTCCAACAACCTGCCCAAGATACAGGTGCGTTTGGCTCAGAACCCCATCAAGACAATCTATGACCTCACGCCTGTCTGCTCAGCCGACTCGCTGAAAGTGAGCGTAGGCTACGACGGTGATAACGGAACACTGACCCTGAAGAAAATCGAACAGTCCACGAGAAAGAGTAAGACAAACAGAGTAAGAACCTTTATTCCTGATGGTAAAGCATGTGGTATTGAATGCTACGAGGCCCCTGTCACCTTCAATGAATTCGGCTCTAAAAAAGTGAACTCCGCAGGCGATATTTGCTCCATCTGTGTGAACTATGAACACTCGTTCATGGGTGACTATGAATTAGCTATCCTTTGCCCCACCTATGACAATGCCATTACCAATAGTCCCGGCAGAGCCATCCTAAAAACCAAGGAGCTCCCTCCTGCACCATTCCCTGCTTCATGTGGCCAAGGTGGTGGTACGTTCACCGGTGTTCCCTACCTGGTCAATGGAACAGACGGAGGTGCTGACGGCATGCAGAACAATGACGAATGCGACTCTACAGGTAATCCTTACGGTCTCGGTTTCAACTACTGCTTCTCCCGCAACGAAAACTATACGCTGGTTACCGGCCATCCTTGTGATGCGTCCCCCATTCCTCAAGAATCAGGTATTGGAAGCCATCAATACATCAGTCCATACACCTATAACCAACCCGCCATCCCCGCTGGTTACTATCATGCCGGACAAAATGCTGGTTCCGTCACTGTGAATACCAAAGACTCCAGCGACCACGAGAACATGACAAACTACTACATGCCCGCGAGCGACTTCTCTGAATTGGCAGGCTGTCCCCTCAACGGAACATGGCAAATTCAGATTTGCGATAAGTGGAGAATCGACAACGGATGGGTGTTCAGCTGGACCCTTGATGTCTGCGGCGTGAGCGCTGGCGGTGGCTGTTCCTATCAGGTAGGCATTGACTCGGTAGTATGGGCTCCTGACACCAACCGTATCACCGACTTCCGGGATGGTATCTATCGCGGACTTCGCATCAACAAAAAATTTAATGACAACAAAATAGCTTACATCTCATCTCCCGACACCTGTGGCGACTATGTCATCAACCTGCATATTTATGACGAATTCGGTTGCCGTTGGGACACCACGACCCGTATCTCTACTGTCTGCACACCTACTCCTCATCTTGGCAACGATACCGTTCTGTGCGGTGTGAACACCATCACCCTTGATGCAACAGACAAACACACCACCCCCGGCATTTCCACATTCCAGTGGGAACCCACGGGCGACACTGCTTCCAGAATCCAGACCATCGGCGGCATATACAAGAGCACGGCCTACGTTGTGCAAGCCATCAATACCGACAAAGGAACCTCCTGTCCTGCACGTGACACTATCATTGTTGACATCAACGAACAGCCTGTGCCCAGTTTCGACCCCGGCATCTATCCTCTCGAAGGTTGCGAGCCTTTCACCATCAACATTGACAACACCACCAAATTTGGTGACAAGTATCGTTGGGTCTTCGGCGACGGCAGCTACTCCACACTCCGCAGCCCCAGCCACTCCTATGCCGCTGGTAGCTACGACCTCAAATACTATGTCGAGAGCAACAAGGGTTGTAAAGACTCCCTCATCTTCATCAACCTCATCACTGTCCACCCCAGTCCTCAGGCCAAGTTCCATTGGGATCCTGTATTCCCCAACACGGAGCATCCCACAGTCACCCTTATCAACAACACCACTCCCGACAATGGCGACAACAAGTACTTCTGGGAGATCCAGTATGACAAGGACATGCCCTATTCGTTCCACACCATCACTGAAAAGAGCCCCACTTTCGAGTGGAGAGCCAGCAGTGCTGACCAAGACATAGCAGGATCCTACGCCGTACGCCTCATTGCACGCAGTGACAACCGCGGCCCCAGTGGTCAATTAATCCAGTGCGCCGACACCGTTGAGAGCAACATTATCATCATCAACGACCACCTGAAATTCCCCTCGGTGGTTACGCCCAACGGCGACGGCATCAACGACGTCTTCATCATCGAGAACCTCGTCGAAGGACTTGCCTTCCCCATCAACACTCTTGACATCTATGATAAATGGGGTTCGCGAGTGTTCCACGCCACCAACATCAGCCAGAAAGACCAATTCTGGGATCCTGCCAAGAACAACACTCCTGCTGGTTCTTATTTCTACCGCTTCAGCGGAAAAGGTTACAAAGGCAATGTTGAGCATAATGGTGTCATCGAGGTTGTCAAATAGTAATTCTCACAAAAGTATCACTAAGGGTGCCCGAATGGGCACCCTTTTGGTGCTACTTACAATCCTTATACCTCTATCTGCCTCCGCCCGCCAACGGGACACCCTTGGCACAGGACAACCCACCCACTTCGTTGCCAACATTGGGCAATGGGAGCAGCCGTTCCTCTTCCAATCACAGATGAACAATGCTGCCCTCTTTGTTGAGAATACCTGTCTGACTATTGCTCTGCGGCAGTCTATACCCCCTGAGGAAGAGGGGGAACATTTCCACCATTCCATCAGCCAGCAGATGCACGCCTACCGCGTCCATTTTGAAGGTTGTAACAGCCGCCCCACCATTACGGGTCAGGACATAGATGCCGAAGGTGGCTACGACAACTACTATTACGGCAAAGACCCCAGCCGCTGGGCCACAAAGATGCCTCACTACCGTGCAGTCTACTATACCGACCTTTATCAGGGGATTGACATGGACATCCGTGCTGCCCAGAATGCGTTGAAGACCAACTTCTATCTGGCACCCGGTGCCAGTGCCAGCCAAATAACACTGCGTTATGAGGGTGTAGACAAACTCTATCTCAGTTACGACAATCTCATCATTCGCACTTCTGCGGGTGAGATTGTCGAGATGAGTCCTTACGCCTACCAAGAGACCGACACGGGACGGCACGAGATTCCGGCCCGATATAGGGTCAAAGGAGACCGCGTCACCTTTGAACTCGACGACTATGACACGTCTCTGCCCCTTGTCATCGACCCCGTGCTCATCTTTTCCTCTTATACCGGTTCCACGGCCGACAACTGGGGTACAACAGCCACCTACGATGCTTACAAGAACACCTACACCGCAGGACTTGTCTTTGGTGTGGGATACCCCGTTTCGTTGGGAGCCTACGACATCTCAAGCAACGGCAATGCCGACATCGGCATCTTTAAATTCGACTCCACCGGCACACAAAGACTTTTTGCCACCTATTTGGGCGGAACCCAGGCCGACATGCCCCACAGCTTGTTCGTCAACACCTTCGACGAAATGGTCATCTTCGGCACTACAGGGTCCAACGATTTCCCCGTTACGCCAAACGCTTACGACACCTCCTTCAATGGTGGCTCAAACCTACTTTTTGAGGGCACCACTCAGATTCATTTCCCACAAGGCTGCGACATATTCATCAGTCGTTTCAGCAGCGACGGCACCGAGCTGCAAGCCTCGACCTTTGTAGGCGGGTCAGAGAACGACGGCCTCAACTACCGCACACGTTACAATCGCGGCAATATTATTATGGTCGGCAACGACTCGCTTTACTTCAACTATGGAGACGGTGCCCGTGGCGAACTCATCACCGACGACCTCAACAACATCTATGTCGGCAGCACCACCTTCTCCACTGATTTCCCCACCACGGCGGGCGGTTATTGCCCTCAACCCGCTGCCAAGCAGAACGGCATCGTCTTTAAGATTGACTACAATCTGCGCAACATGATTTGGAGCACCTATCTGGGTGGCAGCTTCGATGATGCTGTCTATTCCATTGATGTCGACAACTCATACAACCTCCTTGTATGTGGCGGCACCAACTCGCCCGATTTCCCCGTCACTCAAGGAGCTGTCCAACCCACATACGGTGGCGGCTCAGCCGATGGGTTTGTAGCCAAGCTTTCCTATCATGGCGACCGTCTTATGTCGAGCACCTTCTATGGCTCACAAGAATACGACCAAATATATTTTGTCCGTACAGGGAAGCAAGATGATGTGTTCATCTTCGGCCAAACAAAAGCCCAAGGCAACACAATGATTTACAATGCCACCTATAACGTTCCCGGCAGTGGAATGCTTTTGGCCCGCCTCAACCCCAATCTGAATGGTCGCCAGTGGTCAACCGTCTTTGGCACCCCTCTGGGAAGGCCCAACCTCTCCCCCACGGCTTTTGCTGCTGACATCTGCAATCGTGTCTACGCCGTAGGCTGGGGACGCGACTTTGTGGGCTATTCCGGTATCTCGTGGAACGAAGCCGGTACCACAGAAATGGAGGTCACCTCCGATGCCATCCAATCCACCACTGACGGACAGGACTTCTACATCATGAGCATGGACGCAGATGCCTCGCGGCTCGACTTCGCCACTTTCTTTGGCGAGTTGCATTCAAGTAGTTCCGGAGGCGGTGGAGACCATGTCGACGGTGGCACCAGCCGCTTTGACAAGATGGCCACCCTTTACCAAAGCGTTTGTGCCAGCTGTGGAAACCACGACGAATTCCCCACAACAGAGGGTGCATGGTCCAATCACAACTACAGCAATAATTGCAACAATGCCATATTCCGTATCAATATACACAACGACTTTGCTGTGGCCGACTTCGTGGCCCCTCCTGTCGGTTGCGCTCCTTATACAATCAGTTTCACCAACACTGGACGTGGCAACACCTATCATTGGGACTTTGGCGACGGTGGTTCTTCAACCATTCGCAACCCCCAGCATACATTCACGCAGCCGGGGACCTACCGCGTACGCCTCATAGCCATAACAAACCAAGGCTGCAAAACCAGCGACACCGTTGAACATATTGTCCGTGTGCTCGATGAACAGGGCTCAAATACTCACATCAGTCTTTGCGGCAACAACCCCATACAGATTGGTTTCCCGCCCATGCTTGGCTGCACCTACCAATGGATTGGGGGTTCCGTTTCGGACAGTAGTATCGCCAACCCCTATATTACAGACAGCGGTACTTACATCCTCCTCATCACCGCCCATGACGGCTGCACCGAGACCGACACCTTCACCGCAACAGCATACTACCTCAACGACTCCCTTGTTCTCGTTCCGCCCACCTGTCCTGGCGGCAACAACGGCATGGCCATCATCCACCTTCCTCCCGAGCTGGCCGACTCTGCCCGCTACCTGTGGGATGGTGTCGAGGGCGATTCCATCCTCACAGGCCTCAGTGCCGACGGGCTATCCCATACTATCGCTATCGAAAGCCATGGCTGTCGCATCGAGAACGTCTTCACCATACAAGACCCTCCCACCATGACCATCGAGAAACACGCTGTCGACCTTTTGTGCGACACCAGCTGCTCCGGTTCCATCAGCCTCGCCTACTCCATACCCGGCCATCATATTGGCGACACACTACTTGAAAACCTCTGCGAAGGCACCTACATCATCCACCTCGCCGATACTGCTGGTTGTCCCTATTCGGACACCACCGTCATCGTCCTCGACACCTCACTCCTCCATCTTCGCGTCTGGGCTGACGACTCGCTCATTCTCCTCACCGAAAGCACCCGTCTGCACGTCACCCCTGTCGAGGGGGCTCGCTACAGCTGGTCACCCAGCAACACCCTTGACCGTCCAACCTCTACAGACCCCCTTGCCACACCCACCGACACCCTTACCATCTATGGAGTCACTGTCACCGACTCCTTGGGTTGCACATGGCATGGCGAGCTGCCTATCCGATGCACCGAGGTCATTTGTGGCCGTCCCAATCTCTTCATTCCGAACGCCTTCTCTCCCAATGGCGACGGCACCAATGACCGCCTCTGTTTCCGTGGCGAATTTATTATCGACTTCTATATAGCCATTTATACCCGCTGGGGTGAAAAGGTGTTCGAAACCCACAGCATCCACGACTGCTGGGATGGCCGTTACAACGATAACTGGTGCATGCCCGGTGTCTACACATACACTTGCCAGATTCGTTGCGAGGCAGGACAGGAGAACAAACTAAAAGGCGACATCACTCTCATCCGATGAAAGACCAATTTGTCATAGCCTACCTTGCCGACTTCAGCATGACCGAAGCCGTCGTCTCCCATGCCTGCCAATTGGCGCGCATGCTGCACAAAGGGCTTATTCTCCTCTACGTCGAGGATAGCCGCTACAAGCACCTCCCCACCACTGCTGAAGCCGAGCAGACACTAATGCAAATTGAAGCCTCTCACGCTGACCTCAAACCAGCCCATGTGGCCCTCAAGGGTGACACCCGCGAGGTCATTAACGCCCTTCCCACCCTTCTGAACGGGGTCGTGGCGGTGGCTGGTGTCAACTCCCATGCCCATATTGGTGCCCTCACGCATCCCCGCCGTGTGCTGCGCAACTTCTCTCAGTGCAAGATTGCCTACCTCACTGTCCAACAGCCCCTCGCCCCTAACGACGCTTACACCGACGTGGCCTACAGCATCGATTTCCACAAAGAGAGCAAAGAGAAGCTTATCTGGGCCTCCTACTTTGCCCGTTTCAACCACAGTCAACTTCTCATGCTCCATTACGCCTACACCGATTCCGGATTATACAACAAATGGCACAACAACGTCCTTTTCATGGACAAGTTTTTTGCTGGCCTCAACGTTTCCTACACCTCCCAAGCCATCCAAGGACGAGCCCTTTTCCCCGAAACTATCGTCTGCGATGCTGCCGCCAAAGCCCATTGCTCCCTCCTCATCTCCGTAACCACCGACACCCGCAGCCGCGATGTTGTCGAATGGTTCGCCGGTGCTCAGGAAGATCGCATTGTCCGCAACACCCACCTCCTACCCATCCTCTTCATCAATCCTCGCAACGACATATACGTTCTTTGCGACTAAACCACCCTTCCTCTGCCCCTTTTGGCAGTGTTGCTCCACTATCCTTCTGTCTAACATTCTTCTAACCTATATCAACTATAAACCATGAAACGTTTTATTGCAATCATTTCGGTTATTTCAATTCTCACCATTGCTCACTCACAGACACCCTCTGACAGTTGTCTTATCACCTCTGTCCCTTACATGGAAAACTTCAATAGCTGTTCCACCATTTCCATCCACTCCTTTCCTCCCTGTTGGTATCGCTACACCCGCGGACTCTATACCTACTCCAACAACTTTCGCATCATAGAATCCGACAGTTGCAAAGTCCTTCGTATCCGTCCCGACTCGCTTGCCATCATCGTTCTCCCCAAAATAGACAGTACACTACTTTCCACAGATTCCTTGCAACTCCGGCTTTCACTCACAAACAATGTCTCCACCCAAGCATTGCCTCTGCGTTTTGGAGTAATGACAGACCCCACAGATACCACCACATTCATGCAGGTCAGTCGTTACCCGCTGAGCAACAACACCGACCACTACAATATCATTATCCCGCTCTCCGACCTGCCCACCCTTGACGGTCACCCAACCATTATTTTCAACCACCTCGACGTCACTATTGATATCTATCAAGTGTTCATCGAGCGCACACCCTACTGTGGTACCGTACATAATCTCCAGTGTGTCACCCGCGCCATTATGGGTGCAAAACTGCAGTGGGAACACACTTCACCAGCATCCGCTGCTTCCACCTACACCATCCGAGTCTACCCCCACTTCGATGGTGTAACACTCCCTCCTGACACCTCCATCATTGTCTCCGACACCACTTCCGACCATCATTACATTATCCATGGGCTCACTGCCGGCACTCCCTATACCGCTGTCGTCACGGCCTCATGTCCGGGTGACACGGTCTCCACCACCTCCCAGTGGGACTTCATCAATTTCCAAACTGCCACCTCACTCTCCTCATGTCCAACGCCCACCATTGTCCGCATGGAACTTGATTCAACCAGTGCCACCTTCGAGTGGATTCCAAACATTATCGATGTCTCTTGGCGAATCTACTACACCATAGGGAGCTCCAACAACGAGATTGAACTCGAATATGCCTATTCCGACTCGGTCTATACCCTCCAGGAACTTGAGCCTGGTCAGAAATACAATCTTTTCATCCGTCCTTTATGCAGCAGAAACTCCACGCACGTCAACTTTACCACCGTCTGCTCACCTACTACCCCACTGCCCTATTTCTGTAATTTCGATAATCAAGAAGCCCGATGCTGGGACATTCACCCTCAACAAAACGGATTATCCTTCAACTACCAATATGACAACCACCAAATATCTGCCGTCTTCAACAACTCCACGTATTATGTCTTGCCCTATTTCTCCGAGCCACTCGCGTCAACCCGCATTTCCGGTGAGATAAACAACGGCAACATCATTGTGGGCATCTTGCCTTCTGACGACACCTCCTCCTTCATTCCCTTCGACACCATCTTTTCCACCACCTATGACCATTCTTACAACTGGACATATTTCACCGTATACTTCGACAACTACCCAGATTCCATCGGTCGTATAGCCCTAAAATGCTACAGCAATCACGTCTCATTCGACAATCTTCTTGTCGACGCCATTCCCTCGTGTGTCCTGCCATACAACCTCACTGCTACAACCATAACCCCCACATCCGCCCTAATCGAATGGTCACACCCCGACAACCTCGACAACTACATCATCGAGTATGGGCCCCGGGGCTTCTCGCATTTCAGTGGCACATCCCTCTATACCATTGACGACACCATCACACTCTCTCCCCTGCTCCCCTACACCAACTATGATGTCTACATCGGTGTCCAATGCACTGACGACAGCATCTACTGGTCCTATCCCTGCCACTTCACCACACCCTGTGCCGACATCACACATCTTCCCTACATCGAAGATTTTGACCATTTTACCCCCTCCTCAAACTTCACTTACCAACATCACCCCTGCTGGTATTCATCCAATTATGAAAACGTCATTTACTACGACCCCCAATCCTCGGACACAACCAACAACTACTACTTCATACGTCCATACAGCTACATCTGTATGCCGGTTATTGACCCCGACAGCATACAAATTGCCAACACCAAGCTTTCCTTCACAGCATGGAACATAAGTTCTCCTTACTACTACGACACCGCCTCCATCCAGATAGGTTTCCTCTCCGACCCTGCAAACCTCAACACTTTTACCCCCTATACTAACCTTTGCATAAACACAATCCCCACACGCTACGAGATTCCTTTCAACAATTACAATAACACTGGACTATACATTGCCTTCGTCTACAATACGAGGGGTCCGTCATGGTTCTACCTTGACGATGTCATTCTTGATACCCTCCCCACTTGCCTGCAACCATTCAATCCAACCTTGCTGCAAGTCAGCACCAACTCAGCACAAATAGCATGGCGCTCCCAAACTCCCGCCACAGCGTTCCAAATCTCCTTTGGCCCCACGGGGTTCACTCCTGGCCAAACATCCTCTCCCATTTCTTTGGGCCATTACGGTAGCCTTATTTCTACCGACGACACCATCCTCATCACTGGCCTCCATCCAGCCACTCATTATGATGTCTATGTACGCAGCATCTGCACCCCTGGCGACACCTCCTCGTGGACACTCCAGCCCATCCATCTTCTTACTATCCAAAACCCCGCGGCCGTCCCCTATTACTGCAACTTTGAAAATCCCATTGAGGCACGCCGTTGGTCCACAGCAAGTACCAATGACCACGCATGGCGATACGACATCTTCCCTGACGACACCAACAACCACGGCTACTTCGTCACCACAGCAAATAACAATAATTCCCTCACCGCAATACTCTTCCGCGACTTCAACTTCGGTACCCCAGACGCTCCTACCCCTGTTGCGGACAGCAGCCTTCAGATCACCTTCAGGGCTCGACTCAGAAGCACCTCCACACTCTCCTATCCAAGAATCTACGTCTTTCTTGTCGATCCCCAGCTACCCATAGTCTTCCCTGAGAACATCAACATTAACCGATGGCGGTCCACCCCTTCCATCCGGTGTCTCTACAATACCGACAGCATCCACCCCCTATGGTCCACCCATACCATCAACCTCGACACCCTTCAGGGGCTGCGCCGTCTCGTCTTTTATGTCAGTAGCCCTGTCAACACCACGGGGCCCAGCGACACCTCCCTCTTCATTGATGACGTTCAAATATCCACCATCCCCTGTCCGCGGCCCCACAACATCCACATCTCCCAAATCTCGGACACTTCTGCAACCCTTGCCTGGCATGGTGACCCTTCGGCATCCTACCTCCTCACCTACCGCACCATCGTCAATTATCCCGACACCTCTGACACTGTCTCTGCCATCGTCACCACCAACACTGCCCGTCTCAATGGCCTCATCCCATTAAGCACTTACTCTATCGTTATTCAACGCTTCTGTACTGACGGCAGTCTCACCGACCCCTCCTCGCAATTCACATTCACCACACCCATCTGCAATGGCTGGATCAGCGACACTGCTGCCATCGGCCCCACAGACCAAGTGCACACCTCCTCACTCCTACCCATTGCCTACTACCAGGACAACTCCTACTCCCAGCAAATCTATCCTGCCTCCTCCTTCAACGGTCCCGGCAGCATCCAATCCATCAATCTCCGTTGCCATTCCTTCTACACTGAATCTTGGCACAACCGCATACAAGTTTACCTCGGCCACACCATCCGCTCCCAATTCGACTCCACCCAGACCTTCATTGACCCTCAGCAGCTCCAGCTCGTCTACTACGGCCCCAACACCTATAAAAACGGATGGGCGCACCTCACACTCCAAACCCCATTCTACTATGACGGCACCAGCAACTTGATTCTTGCCGTACTCTGCGGCAACAATCCTGCCAAGCCCACTTATTTCTACGTCGCTGATGCCGACCGTCCGACAGCCCTCGTTCTCACCGGCTCACTGCCCATCGAACCCATCTCACTCCCCTCCCTCCAATCCTACCATGGCACCAAGACCCTTCTGAGCAGCCTCACACAAGCCACCTTCGACTTCTGCGAGCCACCGGCCTGTCCTCCTGTCCAACTTAAAATCCCCAATCTGCGCTACAGCCAAGTGACACTTCGCTGGAACGACACCCCTTCACCCGAGTATCGTGTCGACTACCGCTTTGACTCCGAATCTTGGCAGACCGTCCACACCACCGACACCTCTGTCATCCTCACCGACATCTTCCCCGACCAACTCTACACCTATCGCGTCTCTCCCTCCTGCTCCGATGAAGCCCTTCCCATATACTCCTACGGCACCTTCCGCACCTCCTCCTCCGACTGTCCCTTCCCCGACAACCTGCACATAGAGGAAATCGGCTCAGACTATATCACCTTTGCATGGACACCCGATGAGAACAACATCCGCTACCAGCTCCACATCTACAACGACACCTTCGACACCGTCTTCCTCACCTACCTTGCCCGCAAGCAAGTCTTCAATCTCAACTCCAACACTCCCTACTCTGCTCAAGTCATGGCCTATTGCACCCCTGACGAACGCGAAGGCCAGTGGAGTGACCCTCTTCTCTTCTTCACCGAAGTCTGCCCCACTCCCTCCGCTCTCACCGTCACCGACATCCAAGGCAACTCTGTCACCCTCGACTGGCGAAGCACTGACCTTGCCACTGGCTGGGAAATACAATATGGTCTTGAAGGCTTTGACCAAGGCCGCGGCACCAACATTATCGCCGACACCCACCCCTTCACCCTCACTGGCCTCACAGGCGAGACCGTTTATCAAGCCTATGTCCGCAGTCTCTGTGGCGACACCCTCGTCAGCGAGCGCTGGCGTGGCCCCATCACCTTTAAAACGCTCTACAGCGACATCATTTCTCCCTCAGGCACTGTGCCCTTCACGCTGGTGCCCAACCCCGCCACTGACAGAGTTGAGATCCTCTTCGGCTCCGACATGCCCACACACTACAGTCTTACCCTCCGCGACGCCCATGGACGCATCGTTGCCAACACCACCGGTACCACCCTCCAACTCGGTGGCCTCCCGTCAGGCGTCTACTTTGCCACCCTCACCACACCCTTCACCACTGCCACCCGCAAACTAATTATCCAACACAAATGAACCTGTTCAACGCCCTTAATGCCCTTGGACAAAGGCTGCAGCCCACCCCGTCGCAATGCCAAAGTTTTTCCGACCACTGGCGCTGCATCAACGGCAGTTGGTTCAAAATCCTTGCCCTGCTGCTAATGACCATTGACCACACCGCCGCAAGCATCATTTGGCGTTTCCCCTTTGGCGTTGAGCCCCTCTTTGCCATCGGGTCGCACAGTTTCAGCCTTTACGCCCTGATGCGTCTCATCGGTCGGCTGGGCTTCCCCATGTTTGCCTTCCTGCTGGTGGAAGGGTTCCTCCACACCCGCAGCCACAAACGGTATGGCCGCAATCTGCTCCTCTTCGCCATCCTCTCCGAGATTCCGTGGAACTTGTTGCACAACGGCCACCTCTTCTTCCATAGCCAAAACGTGTTTTTCACCCTGTTTTTGGGATTCCTGGGTATGTGCGCCATCTACTACCTCCGCGGCAAAAGGCTTTGGCAAGCTGTCGCCCTTGTGTTGTTGCTGCTCGTTTCCGTGGCACTGAGAGCGGACTATGGGTGCCGCGGCTTCGGTTTCATCATGCTGCTCTACATACTTCGCAACAACCGTTTGCCACAAGCCATCATTGGCAGCTGCATCCTGCCCAGCACATGGGTGGCGGGCTTAGCCTTCATCCCCCTGAGCATGTACAACGGCAAACGTGGC
>JAEEGL012533073.1_pt1 | contig 22546 bp, 9 predicted proteins | sample 9134231 | NCBI WGS metagenome assembly JAEEGL01 (sample SAMN16246548, study PRJNA631951) | gut metagenome | biome: gut microbiome; feature: rumen; material: fiber-attached | host: Bos | place: Iran: Karaj | collected 2018-10
CGGTGTTCTTACCGTTTTGCGTGGAGCGGATCCAGTACCCGTGATTCTCTATTATACACCATCTGTCATTCGGGTTAGAATCAAAGAAGTGGCTGTATTGCTGCGACTGTGCAAAAGATTCAATATGTTCAACCCTGTAGTTTGTATGCCCGGTGTCTACCATGTCGGTACTGGTGCTTTCTCCGGTTCGACTTCCGAAACGCGCCAGTAGTTCATCCAGGTTCATCCCATCCAGGTCGAACGAGAAGTCGTTGATGTGCGCTTCACCGCTAAGCAATCCGACTATTCGTCTGACATCGGGAATCAGGTCATCCTTAGGTTCAGGCTTGTTGCTGCGGTAGTCGTACAGGTTTTCCGGCCACAGTCCCATGTCGAGCAGGGCTATCCTTGCGATACCCGGTTCGTACCTGTCCGGCATACCGCGTCTATGGAAGAATTCGCCTCGGATGTACCCCTCGAGTACGGCGGCCCAGTTCATTTCGTTCCCGTGCTGGGAGATGAACGGTTCCTCTTTCTCGTTCATGGCTATCGAGTCCCATCCTCCTGGAGGTTCCTCCATGAATTGCCGGATGGCCCGCCGTGTCTTCTGGGCAGGGTTCAAACCCTCGAAAAGGGCGGAAAACGCCGTTGTGGCGGCCTCAATCATTGGTTTTGAGACCCTTTCTAGCTCCAGATGCTTCCTGAACTCGGTGTAATTCATAACACGGGTAGTTTATCTATTCGGATTTTTGCTATATTTGGTGTATGAAATTTTCAGACTTTGATTCGAATCTAAACAACCTGCTCATGCCGTGGAAGTTCGACGACTTCTGCCCGAACGGTTGCCTGGTAGAACCGTTCCTTGGGGACAATCACCAGGTCAAGAAGGTGGTTACCGGGGTAAGTCTCCGTGACGAACTCATCGACCGCGCCATCAAGGCGAAGGCCGACGTCCTCGTGGTGCACCACCCGAACGGCTTCTGGAAATCCGAGAAGGACAAGCGCCTTGTCGGTACGTTCGGACGGTACATGTCCAAGCTGGTCAGGGCCGGTATCGCCCTGTACGGCTTCCATCTCCCGCTTGATGCCCACGAGGAACTCGGTAACAATATCTGCATCGCTCGTGAATTGCAGCTTGGCGACCGTGCTGAGGATTACGAGGAGCCTAGTCGGTTTATGGAGCAGGGTATCGGCGTTATTGCGAATACCAGGGTGAACAAGGAAGTTTTCGACCGTGTGTTCCCGCATGGGTGGCAGGCGTTCGGCCCTGCTCTCGAGGACAAGCCTTACATTATCGGCATCTGCTCCGGCAGCGGGACCTCTGGCCTGCAGGTCGCGGTCGACTGCGGTTGCACCATGTTCGTCACCGGGGAAATCCGGGAGTCTACCCCGATTTTTGCACAGGAGAACGGCATCACTGTCATTTCGGCTGGGCATCACCGGTCCGAAGTGTTCTGTGTCCGCGCCCTGGCCGAATACATCAGCGCGAGCAGGGACCTGTTCCATGGCGTACGCGCACAGTTCATCGATATTGACAATCCAATTTAAGGAGAACATATGTCACTACCAAAGACAATTACCGTACAGTACCTTGACGAAACCGTTAAACGCCTTGAGGCGAACGAGAAGGGCGACTGGATTGACCTCTATGCGGCGGAAACCGTGCAGATGGCAAAGGGCGAGCATAAGCTCATTCATCTTGGTGTCGCAATGAAGTTGCCCGACGGGTGCGAGGCCCATCTGGTGCCGCGGTCCTCCACGTACAAGAAGTGGGGTATCATCCAGGCCAACCATGTCGGCATCATCGACAACTCCTATTCCGGCCCGAACGACTGGTGGATGATGTCCGCTATCGCCATGCGCGACACTGTCATCAACAAGGGGGACAAGATTTGCCAGTTCCGTATCGTAGACCGTCAGCCGCCTCTTATTTTTGATGAAGGTAAGATGGAAGGCGAGGACCGTGGCGGATTCGGTTCCACTGGTTCGACCTAGTCCGAACAATGACCTAGTTTTATTGCCGGGAAGCTTGCTTTCCCGGCATTTTCTATATAAACTGGGTGATATGAACGAGCTGCGCAGATTTATCCTGGAATCCCACTTTGACCCGACCTTCGCAAAGGCGGTATTTGAATCGACGTGCCTGCTTGAGGCGGTGAATATCAACAAGGACTTCCTCATTAAGACTGCCGGTTCTCCTGAGAAATTCGCCGAAGCGAAATCCGCTGTTCAGACGAAATGGAAGTCGGAGAACATGGATGCCCAGCTGAATCAGAAGGCAGCCCAGAAGGTGCTGAATATACTGTACCTGATGGAAATACGTAAGCCTGGATTTACGGATAATGCAAAATTGCACTCGATTCATGACCTCTATCTGCACAATATGCTCGACACCAAGTTCCTCAACGTGGTCAACTCGGATACAACACCGGAGCAGGCGGATGCCGCACTGCATGATGCGGTTGCCCACCAGGTACAGCAGCAGAAGACTTACCCTGACCTCAGCGAAGAGGAAGAAGCTATCTGGAATCGTGTAAAGGTGTATCACGAGTTTCCCGATGGGTTCAAGTGGGTATATGCCGTCGATGCAAGCGGTAAGATAACAAGTCATATTCCGTCGAATGTTACTGGCAAGACCATGAACCATTGCGGGAATACCCCTCGTGCTGGCTCGGATGACCAGTACTGGGAACTCCGCGATGCCGATGGGAAGGCGTATCTGACCGTTATCCTTAACAAGGATGGCCAGTTGGAGGAGTCCAAGTCATGGGGCAACCAGGTAAACAAGTACCGTACTCTTATCCAGCCGTATGTAAAGTGGTTCTTGATGGACAAGGTCAACGGCGTGGGCCACCGGTACGACTATGGGTATTCTACCCATACTAATTTCGGTGTCAAGGATTTTATAGGGGATGACCCGGAGTTCATCAACTATGTAACCGAGTTCAAGCCGACATTGCTCGGCAATACCGAGGAGAAGATTCTGTTCTGGAAGGGTGCCGTTGATGAGGGGATAGTAAGTAAAGAGCAGATGAAGCGTCTGTTTACTTCTCAAATCAAGATATCTACGCTTCTCGCAAACGATAAGTTTGCGGCCTACAAGAAGACATCAAAGTTCAAGTACGACAAAGCCGGGACGTATTATAGTGATAGAGTGTTTGGGGCAAACCCATTTGAGGTTCTATGCGCAGCATGCGGCGGTTGCCCGTTTAGCAATGAGGAGCTGCGCGAGTTGATATTGGCGGGGGACCTTAACTTCGAGGAATTCGTTAATTACGACATACATCTACTTACGCCAGATATGCAGCGTGCTTATGTTGAGTATGACCCGGACAAGTTTGAGGATATCCTTGATTTGTCAGCCCAGGTTGCAGCGTTCAAGGTTGATGATGATTTGGTTGAGGGATTGATAGAACCGTTGCGCCATGGTGAATATGATGGGTATCTTGATTTGCTTAAATACTTCGCCGATGCCAATCCGCCTGAAAAGGTGCATGCAAAGGCTAAATCTGTCCTCGAAGACAATAATATTGTAACAAACATATTCAAGTCTGATGTAAATGAAGATAGACTTGGTGAAGGTGGTGTTGCTGATTATACTGATGTGCTTGAGTTGATTTTCAAGACCATGACTAGATTTCCGGATATCCAGCTCACACCTGTCGTTAAGACGAAAGCCGTATATATGCTAACGGTTAACCTGCGCGAGGAAAGATACCTTAAATCCTGTGTTGTTACGCAGGTGGTTGGGGGTATATTGGGTTTGCAAGATGATATTCGTAACGATATTATCAATAGTGTTGGTCCGGAAAAGCTAATTGCACTTCTTACGCCGAACTGGGGGGATGACTTCGATGACGTAATGGAGTTTACGTCGACAGCTGCTAAGCTATTGAAGGCCTGCGGGCCAAGATATGAATGTCAATCCTTCCACGAAAAACAACACCGGCTGCTGTACATGCTTAATGTGTCTAAGGAAGGAATTACTGTTCCTGGAATTGAAAATATAGCCAGTACAGTGGCGGAAGCCATCAAGAATAGAGTGCATGGCAAGGACAGAGGACGTTTTAGTGATTCATATATTGTATATACGTTGGGTGTAGCGGCTAACCCATCCATCTGTGATTTACTAGATACCGGAGAGTGGGCGCTCTATATGTGCATGGGAAAGGAGTATGGTGGATATCGGATGCCGGACCAATATACACCGGAAATCATTGCACGGTGTATAGATGATTTGGTCGCGATATGCCAGAATCCAACGAAGCAGATGATGGCACGACTAGAAGAGGAATGTGTGTTTAATTTACTGTATTCTATATCTGGTGATACACCAACTCCTGAAATCAATAAGCTTATTTGCGATTTGGCATATTATCGTGTTACACTTGTGCCTAAGATGAAGGATGCTGATTATTGGGGGGATAGAGACGGTTTCAGGTCACTGGTAAGTAAACGTTTCGTCAATATACCTATAGAGGAATGGCCTAAGTGGATTACCCTTATCGGGAAGGAAAATTTTGTTTACCTCTATATTGGGTGTCTTAGTCCAGACCTTCTGTATGAAGACGAAAGTGCGATGAATTGTATAATTCGGTTAGTAACCGGGCATGATATCCTTTGTCCGGAAGCTGAACTTGCCACACCTGCCACCGATGATACTGGGATAGAGAAGATGATACAGGTTTTAACCAGGCGACATGGCACACGGATGGGCAAGGTGATTGCATCAAAGCTATCACCAATGATTGAAGCCGGGAAGGTGGTGATATCCCGAACAACGCTTGACGCACTCGGTAAGGGTGGCCTGATTAACCCACGGGCGTACCGTAAGGTATTAGAAGCCAGTATTACAACCTCAAAGGGAAACGTTGGTGCAAATGAGACAATTAAAGCATCGGATATATGGAAAATCATTAGGTCTCCGATGTTGCCTCAGCTGATATACAATACCATCAACAAGGCTTTCCATGTATACGAGACACACCGGTTTACCCGCGATATGTATGAGCGTGATACTGCTGCTATAATAAGTGACATAGTTGTCAAAATGGAAGAAAAGGCTAACTATTATCAGATTATGCTTGCCGTACAACGTATTGCTGAGTCCGGGTTGCTGGATAGGATGATTGCTTTGTCGTCAAGAACATCTAAGTTTTTAAGCACAGAAGCGGCTGAACGCAAGCGAAACAAGGAACTTGGATATCACTATACCTGGTGGCACGGGAGAGATATATTCATGGCAGCCAAAACTTTGCGCAGTATGCTGGAAAAGTATAAGAAGAACCCGATTGCTGAACCGGTAGCAAAGAAGAAAACTAGGAAGGCTAGCAATGGATAGGATGCGTAGGTACATTTTGGAATCGGCATTCCCAGCCGATTTCGCCAAGGCCGTGTATAACGCACTCGGAATTTTCGAGGCCGTGAATATCAACAAGGACTTCCTTATCAGGGAAGCCGGTTCACCGGAACAGTTCGCAGCGGCCAAGGGTGCAGTTCAGACTTTGTGGAAGGCCGATAACATGGATGCCCAGCTTAACCAGAAGTCCGCACAGAAAGTGTTGAACATTCTGTATCTCATGGAAATCCGCAAGCCTGGGTTTACCGACCCCGGTAAACTCCATGCAATCCATGACCTATACCTGCATAACATGCTTGATACCAAGTTCCTCAACGCGGTGAATTCTGATACTACCCCAGAGCAGGCCGAGGAAGCCCTTACTAATGCCGTTGAACACCAGGAACAACAGCAGAAGGCGTATCCGAACTTGAGTGCGTCGGAAGAAGAAATCTGGAACCGTGTAAAGGTATATCATGAGTTTCCTGATGGGTTCAAGTGGGTATATGCTGTCGATGAACACGGCAAAATAGCAAGCCACATTCCGTCTAATGTAACCGGGAAAACAATGAACCATTGCGGTAACGCACCACGTGCCGATTCCGATGACCAGTATTGGGAACTTCGCGATGCAAACGGGAAGGCGTACCTGACTATAATTCTGAATAAGGATGGTGAACTGGAGGAGTCCAAGTCGTGGGGAAACCAGGCTAGCAAGTATAGGCGGGAAATTCAACCGTATGTGAAATGGTTCCTGATGGACAAGGTTACCGGGGTTGGCCGTAGGTACGATTATGGCTATTCCACGCACACCAACTATGGGATGAAGGATTTCATTGGCGATGACCCGGAGTTCGTCAATTATGTGATTGATTTTAAGCCGGCTTTGCTTGGCAATACTGAGGAGAAAATTCTGTTTTGGCAGGGTGCAGTGGAGGCAGGGATTGTATCCAAGGACCAGATGAAACAGCTTTTCATCAAGGACTTGGAGATTGATGAGTTGCTTGACCAGCCGCAGTTCAAGGAATATACTAAGTCATCCAAGTTCAAGTATGATAAGGATGGGTCATGTTACAGTAGTAGTGTGTTTGGGGCGAATAGGTTCGAAGTGCTGTGTGCATCGTGTGGTGGCTGCCCATTTACCCAGGAAGAACTGAAGAAATGTATCCTGGAAGACGATATAGATTTCGAGGAATTCGTCAATTATGACATACATTTGCTTACACCGGAGATGCAGCATGCGTTTGTCCAGCGCAACCCTAGGTACTTCGATTCTATCATTAACCTATCGGAACAGGTTGCTGCGTTCAAGGTTGACGAGAAGCTGGTTGATGCGTTGATTGAGCCTCTCAGAAATGGACCGGCCTATACGACCAGTCGTCTGCTGCAGTATTTGGCATGTTCTAATCCCCCGGATAAAGTGCATCAGTGTGCGCATGACGTTATAGAAAATGAAACTATAATGGACAATGTGTTTAGGGGGTATGATACGACCAGTGGCCGCAAAAGAATGCTTAACATGGTGTTCCCGATATTGGCCAGGTTCAGCGATTTGAAAATACTTCCGGTTCTTAAGAATGTGTTTGCGGAAGTAGTGCTGTCTGCAGTCAGTAAAACTGCCGATACATACACCAGGTGTCATTATCCTAGTGAAATGATGACAGGCGCGTTCTCTCTTGGTGCAGAGAGGGGTTATGAATTCATCAAGAGCGTTTCACCAGAAAACATTGTTTCGGTAATAACACCGACTAATGATGATGATTTTGATGACACCATGACGAAGACAGGTAATGCGGCTAAATTGAGGAAACTTTATGGGCCGGAATACGAATGCACGAAGTTCGTTAACAATCGAGCTCGCTTGCTTTATATGCTCAATCTTTCAAAGGAGGGCGTAACTGTACCTGGCATGGAGAACATTGCCAGTTCAGTTGCCGATAAGGTAAAAAAGATTGTTCATGGCAAGATACACGACCCCGATAGGGATGTATATTCCACTTATCTGCTTGGCCTGTCGGCAAACCCGGACACATGTGACCTTCTTGAGCCAGGTGAACTTAGTGTATTTATGTGCTTATGCCGACAAAACGGGTCCTACCAAGTTCTTACAAAGCAAGGTACACCTGCAATCTATCAGCGTTGCTTTGACGACATAAGGTATGTAAATGCGCACCCGGACAAAAATGTGATACGTAGATATGCGCGTCTTTGCCTATTTGATATGCTTGACCAGATAACTGGGGGTTCACCTACACCCGAATTTGATGAGCTTCTGCGAGATTCCCTTTATATGAGGGCGACTCTGGTTGGACAATGTTCGAACGATGAGTACTGGAATGACATGGACGGCTGCTTCAGCTATCTCGTACGTAATAAATTCATAACGTTGCCAGTGGAAGAATGGCCTAAGTGGGCAAAATTGTTAGGTGGCGATAATTTCATCAAATGGTATATAGCCTGTATTAACCCGGATGCTCTTTATGAGGATGAGCTTGCTATGGGATGTATTATAAGGTACATCACTGGCCATGATATGTTCTGTAGTGATACTGAGCTTGCTCAACCTGGTACAGTGAAAAACGATGTTGACAGCGCTATCAATGGGATGTTCGATAATGTTACGTGGGCTACTAGAAATAGGCTATGTAAGGTTATCGCGGCAAAAATATCACCAAAGGTTGAAGAAGGACAACTGTACATATCTGCTGATGTCCTTAAGTGCCTTGGCGAATATGGAATGATTAACCCGAAAGCCTATCGCAAGGCTCTTGAAATGAGCGTTAGTGGTGCATCAGGTGAGGTTGGCAATGATGCTGAGATATCGGAAAACGAAGTGTGGAAACTCATTAGGTCCCCGATGCTTCCTCGGTTGATTTACAATACGTTAGTCAACAATTTCAACAAATATAAGGAACATAAGTTCACGAAGGACCGGGAATATACTGAGGAGCGCTTGTGTGCATCTAAATTTATTAACATGGCTAACAATGTGTATGATAAGTGTGACTACTATCAGGTAATGCGGGCAGTGAATTTGCTTGAAGAATCTGGCAGTCTTAAGCAGATGGACGATTTTGCCAAAAAAATCGATGCGGCATGTGAATTGGATTACAAGAAGCGGTGGAAACCGTTTGGGTACAGATATGATTTGTATTACTTACGTCACATGGCATATGCGATAACTAGACTCATTAGCCTCGTATCCAGATATCAGGCCAATCCGATACCGGAACCTAAAACAAAGACTAGGAAAAGGAAGGTAAGCAATGGACAGACTGCGTAGATTCATCCTTGAATCGGCGTTCACAGAAGATTTTTCTAAGGCGGTGTATAATGCACTTGGAATCTTTGAGGCGGTTAACATCAACAAGATGTTCCTTATACAGGCCGCCGGTAGTCCTGATGCATTCAGGGAGGTCAAGAATAAGGTTAATACCGTGTGGACCGATGCTCACATGGACGGTATCGTGAGAGGCGGCAATGTGATACAAAAGCTGTTCAACTTCCTTTACCTGATGGAGATTAGGCAGCCCGGTTTTGTCAATAGTGAATTGATGACAAAGATACACGATGTCGCTATTCATGGTTCGCTTGAACAGAAATTCCTTTCTAAGGTTGATTCTGATACACCACCAGGCAAGGCGATGGCGATACTTGATGAAGCCAAGTCGAGCGCGGTGCAGGCTACTAAGGCCTATCCTAACCTCACCGATGAAGAAGAAAAGATATGGAATCGAGTGAAGGTATACCACGAGTTTCCTGATGGCTTCAGGTGGGTATATGCCGTCGATTCTAGCGGTAAGATAACTAGCTATATACCGTCGAGTATTACTGGAAAGACGATGAATCACTGTGGCAATTCGCCCCGTGCCGGTTCCGATGACCAGTACTGGGAACTTCGCGATGCCCAGGGAAAGGCATACCTGACGGTTATTTTGAACCGTGATGGGGAGATTGAGGAATCCAAGTCATGGGGAAACCAGGTCAGCAAGTATAGGCAGCAGATTCTACCCTATGTAAAGTGGTTCCTCAAGGATAAGAAAGTTACCGGCGTCGGCGAGCGATATGACAATGGGTATGCTACCCACATGAACTTCGGTGTCAAGGATTTCATGGGCGACGACCCGGAATTTATTGACTACGTGCTTGAAAACAAGGACTCACTTCTTGGTAATGCCGAATCCAGGATTCTATTCTGGCAAACTGCGATTAAGGAGGGCTTCGTCACTGTTGACGACCTTAAGAAAGCTTATATGTCCGGTATCACTAGGTCTGCTTTCTTTAAAAAGATTCCCGGATTGAGCCAGTATTCTGACAGTGCCAAGTTCAAGATACGAGATGGTCATTACGACCCACCTGATTCGTTGTTCGGGGCAAATTCGTTTGCTGTATTGTGTGCGGCATGTTCTGGTAATCCGTTCTCCGAAGCCGAACTAATAGACCTGATTAGCAAGAAGAAGCTAAAACTGGAAGTGTTTGCTAACTACAGCATAAAGCTTCTTACGCCGGAAATTCAGGAGGCATTTGTAAGGGCGGATGGTAGCAACCTTGATACACTAATTGATATTTCTAACCAGGTAGCCGCATTTAAGGTGTCGCCAACGTTGTGGCGTGCTCTTATGCCTACCGAGGAAGAAATATCGCATCTTGGTGATATGACAGCTGCTAAGAATGAGGAAGTTCTTGATAGGTGTACCCGTCTAATGCGTATGGTTGGCAATGCCAACCCCCCGTCTAAGATGGCTGGCGTTGCACAAGAGTTAATGACGAACGAGCCATTCCTTACCTATGTATATGCCATCATAGTGATGTCTCCTGATGATTTTTCTGATACATTCAGTCACCATAGGTATTCACTGAACCCCATATCATTTTATGAGATGCTTTCTAATATGCTAAGCAAATACAGTGATATGCCTTTGCCTGCTGGGTATGTGAAAATGCATGCAAGTCTGCTTGCCTCGTTCTTTGGACGGCATCCTGAGTCTTTCGAGAGAAATGATAACGATATGCAGACGTATCGTCTTCGATGGGAAACCATACTGTCTGGCGATAACAGTATAGGTAAACCAAGGAACGATGTGCTGCTCAGCCAATACACCGATTCGATGATATCAACTATGCTGCGCAGTAACGGTCTCGATGACAAATACGAGCGTATCAAGAGTCATGTGGGCATGCTATGCCAGGCGTTTACGTGTGAGCGAATAGCTTCTATTGGCGCTGGTATGGGAATAAAGCAAAATGTTGCAACACTTGGTGCAATGGCAACGACTATGCCAAAGACTAATGAACTTGGTGAACTTGCCCGTAACGTGGTGTATGATTATTTCTATAGTAAGCGTCCGAACTTGGATATATATATCTGGGAGGATGACAGTGGCACCGGGTATTACCATAACCCAATTCATATTATTGTGTTTGACCTATTGATTCACTGGGATGCCATGATTCGCATGCTTGATTGGAACGATGAACGCACATATAAGGCCATGAAGAGAATTGTGTGCAACTTCAGGAATTATGAGCTTGATGTTCCAAAGGATGAACTTGAGCGCGTTCTCGTATATTTCGTCAATGAAATGTCTGAACCAGACCATATGGAATATACATCGGCCATATGGCGGTACCGTAACTACTATGGGTCTTTCCCGAGAGAACTAATGGCCCTCGTGCTTAAATATGGGATTGAGAATGAAAAAATCAGTTCTTTCTTCCGGGCGATGGTCGATGTTGACTGGGAAAATGATGGCGGTTCCGATTATATCGGTGCTTGGAGCATATACACTATCCCGTTTGAAGAATGGGAGGAGGAATACTCAAAGGAGGGCTTCGATTTCGTGAACGGCTATATTTTGCAGGTGCCTGCTGATACAATGTACGAGAATGAGTTCATCCCGAATTTCATATGCGACAAGATTCTCCACAAGGCATGGGGTGGAATTCAGGAACTTATTGAGAAAGTGCGCAATACTCGCCTCAAGGGCTGCCTCGCGAAGACTATATCAAAGCGCATTATCGACGATACATTCCCGCTGGATGGTCCTGATGGCGAAAGACTGTTCAATATCCTGTATGACAACAGGATGATAAATGCCGATGCGTACCGCGCCGTAATGGGTAGGCGTGAAGACCGAGGTGTAGTTGCTGTCGACAATATCGATACTGTAATCAACGTGAACAAGGCGTTTAGCAGTATCCAGCGGTTGGATACCTTGCCGGAACTCATGGCTGCAACGTTCACTTATCTGGTAGATACCCTGTATGCCAATATGGGTGATGGCCGGTATCGCTGGAAGGTTGACGAGAATGCTCATGAGGAAGCCTACATGGTTGGTGCCCTAAGTGCCAAGTTGGCATCTAAGGCGACGGTCGGTATGGTTCCAAAGGCTATCAAGAAGCTGTATGATGATGGAATCGTGGACAAGATTCGGGATTTCCCGGCCGCAAACCGTGCGGCATGCGATACCCCGAACAAGCCGAAGTCCAAGATTACATGCGGTGCCATCCGTGACCTGAATGATGCGGTCTATGCGCTTGAGAGGGTCAAGGAATCTGCATTTGCCGCAGCAAATAAGCCCGCAAAGGCCCCAAGACGTAAAAAGTCGGTTGCCCCGGAGCAGTAATTTACTATATTTGGAGCATGGCCAAGAAGAAAAAGGATATATCCAAGGTGCTCTTCAAGGAGCCACCGGTAACTTATTACCCCTATGTTGACAACCGTCTAGTCATTATTGACTGGGCGTCGTTGTCGTATCATCTGTTCCATTCAATTAACTCGGACAAGAACCGGGAAAAGTATGGCCTCCATGATTCGGAGGGTGAGCTTAGACTATGGCGCACCAAGATGATTGACCGCGTAATGGATTATATCGCCCTGTTCAACCCACGTCACCTGGTATTTGCCTTGGAAGGCAAGGCAGCCTGGCGCAAGAAGTTTGTTGAGGAATACTACGGGGAGCATGCGGACATCTACTACAACAAGTCCGAGTATTATGTGCTTGCTGACAACTACCTGTACATGGTGCAGAAGGCAGCGGATGGCAACTTTGCCGTGACCCCGCTGGATATCAAGGATGTTGACAAGCTGGCGGAATTGAAGCACCGGAAGCTGAAGGACATGCCGGAGAAGCAGCAGAAGATGTTCTGGAGCATCTATACAGCCGGCGGCGACCCTATTCTTCCGTCTTACAAGGGTCAGCGAAGCAAGCAGCCGTGGACGTTCTGTACTGAAAAGAAGGTATGGGCCGAATACCGCGAACGGTTTGCCAAGGAACTAGCACCGCTGTTCCGGGCAAGGCCGATACAGTGTTTCCATGCCGAGGGTGACGATATCATATATGCGACTATCCAGAAGTATGCCGGAGACTGCGACGACGTTATCGTCATTACCAAGGACTCTGATATGGCCCAGCTAATCAGCCGGAAGGTGCGCATATTCAACCACCAGACCGATACGTTCTTTGTCGAGCCGGACCCGGTAAGGTACCTTGATGGCAAGGTCCTGTCCGGCGATAGTTCGGATAATGTCAACGGTATGGCGTTCGTGGATACCAGGAAGGGAAAGGTTGGCCTGTTCTACAAGGGCAAGGCTAATCAGATTGGCAAGGGGTCTGCCCCTGTCTTGCTGGAATCCTGCCCGAATATATACGAAACCGCAAAGAAGAATGGATGGGCCGACCAGTACATGAGGAACCGTACGCTAATAGACCTGTCCCGCGTTCCGGACCACGTAAAGCACGAGATAGAGGACTGCATGGCGGCGACTCCTGAACCGGAAGCGCCCGCCGGGTTCGAACGGTTCGACTTCTGGGATGTCCCGGACATGGCCGGGAACAACTATAGGAGGCTCCAGGCAACCGGGTTCTACTGTGTGAACCCGGCGAAGGGTGGCCTCCCGTTCAACGCCAACCTGTTCACCAGGTACCGCGCCGAGGCGGAAAAGCCCAAGATTGAGCTTCCGGAAGACGTAGTTACGGCCGATAATATAGGCCTGGATGCCGAATTGTCGGATATCGACGTCATGTTCTAGTGTGAAATGTCATAGTTTAGTTCCCAAAGAGGAATTGACTATGCAGAATCAAAGACTTGCAGTAAACTGCCTCGTGCAGGTAAAGACCGATAACCGACTCGACTTCGAGGAATGGATTAACTACCATATCGCGCTCGGGTTCGACACCATCTTCGCTTGCGATACCGGCAATCGTGCCTGGCTCGACGAAGTTTGCAACAAGCGCAAGGAACACGTCGTTCTCGCCCCGCGTGACGAGCGCTGGCAGTACAAGAGCGAAATCATCAAGGACTACGTTTCCCGTAGGGAATTCGAGGAATGGTGCATCTGTCTGGATGACCATGACTTCCTGTGGATTTCCCCGGCACGCGCCCGTAGCATCATCGAGTACGTGGACATGATTCCGCGCAGTGTCGCCGCCGTGACATTCTACGTGAAGCACATGTCTTCCAAGGAGCCGACCCGTTATCGTGTCGGTACCCAGATTGACTGCTTCTGCCATACCCGTCGTGAACCGGAAGGATTCTTCCCGGCATACAACGCGTTCCCGAATGACGGTGTCACCCTGTTCCGCGTGAACGACACGAACATGCCGCTTCGCGACCCGGTCACCCCGGTATACGCCAACAAGTGGGTTGACTCCGAGTTCCGCCAGATGACCCCGAACCGTTTCAAGGAAGAGACCGCGTCCAAGCGTTTCTTCCCGACAGCATATTCTGTCCGTTGCTACCGCTATGCTATCCGTTCCGGTGTAGAGATGGACTTCAACGACAAGCTGGTTCCCGTCGGCTTTGACGTCCAGGACCTCAGCATGCAGAAGGCAAGGGAAATGTACCTGCATATCCCGGTGAACCCGGAAACCGAGAAGCTCTTTGCCAAGAAGGAAGCACCTGAACCGGCCCCGACTGTTCCAACCCCGGTAACCGAAAGTGCCGAGGACAAGGCCCTGCCGATTACCAAGGCCCGCATCGACAAGCTCATCTTCAAGGGCATGTTCCTTGAGGACATCATCCAGTATGTCGAGGCGAAGACCCCGACCTTCGACCATGCGTTGCTGGAAGAGATGTTCGAGACCGAACGCCGAAACATCATCGAGTCGTCCTCCCTCTATACGTCCCTCCAGGAACTCATCGACCAGGAAAAGACTGACGATGAAATCCGTCGAGCCCTCTGCCTCACCGAGACGACGCTTGCCAGGATGAAGGTCGCTCTGCCCGTTCTTGACATTAGGACGGAGTTCGCCAAGAGTGAGCTGGTGATTCCGGCTGCCGAGTCAAAAATTCAGGTGAAGGTTGGCGCTGAAGCGGCACCGGTTACGGAGGACGATGCCGGAGACGAGGCTCTCGTTGAGGCGTTCGAGAAGGAGCAGAGTGATAGTCTTCCTACCGAGGAAGAACTTGCTGCCCGCACCGAGGCAATCGCCATCATGGACGAGAAGTCCAAGCCGAAGTCCAGGAAGAAGGTGACCGCCGCCAAGAAGTCCAAGACTGGCACCAAAAAGAAGAAGGCCGCTGTCGTTGCCGGTACAGCCAAGGAAATCGCTCCGGAAGCCCCGGCTGCAGCTCCTGCGGCCCCTGCGCCGGAAGTGAAGGAAGATACCGCCGTCGAAGACGCCCTTGAGGGTATCGAGGACAGTGAACTGGGCGATATTAATCTCGATGCTGTCGTGAGCAATGTCCAGACTGCCCCGCAAGACCTTCCGAACGGCTAAGTTCGACTCATTTCCACCAAAAGGCCGGTCATTTTGACCGGCTTTTTGCATGTCGGCGCATAAATTGCTATATTTGGGGCATGAACAATCTTACGCTGAAAAGTTGTGTATTCAACAACTTCATGTCATACGGCAACAACGTGAACGAATTTACGTTCCCGAATGGGCTGGTATGGATGACTGCTGACAACGGTAGCGGAAAGTCTACCCTGGTTGAGGCAATCAACTTTGCCCTGTTCGGTACCTCCTATCGCGGTGGCAACAAGGGTGAACTGAAGAATACCAGGAATGTTGACGGCACTCTCCGGGTAATCCTGGAGTTCGACTGCGAGAAGGTAGCCGGCATCGTTGAGACATTCCGGGTAACCCGCAGTATTTCCCCGAAGGGCACCACCAAGTTCGAGGTGGAGAAACTGGAAGGTGATGTCTGGGTATCCCAGAGCAAGCGTGCGGGATATGCTCAGAAGGACTTCGAGACCAGTATTCTCGGGTTCAGCGAGATTCTTTTCAAGAATACTATTGCCATGAACACCCAGGAATCGATTCCGTTCCTTGAGATGACGGCGAAGGAACGCCGTGCGATGCTCGAGGCAATCATCATGGTTTCCTGGGATGCCTGGAAGAAGGAGACGGCCAGTAGGCTGTCCGCCGCATGCAGTGCGTTCGACATTGCCGAGAGCGACATCAACCGAATTAACGGTGAAATTGCAAAGCTGAATGAGATTTGCGACCGGCTAAAGCAGGAAAAGAAGGCCAATATCGAGTTGCTTGAGCAGCAGCTGGCCGAATGGCAGGCTAAGTTAGCGCCTGCTACCGAGAAACTGAACGGTCTTGCCGCACAGGCCAATGCGAAGAAGGCCGAGATTGACGGATATGCCGCTGCGGTGGCCGGAGAGAGCGCCATTGACCAGGCTCTTGCCAGAATCAATGCCGCCGGCACCGAGATAAGCGTGCTCAAGAGAAACCGGGATGAGCTTGCCGCCAAGGAAGCTGCCTTGCAGACCGTGACCGAGCAGTACAATGCCATGCCTAGCGAGGTATTGAAGAACCAGCTCGCCGGTCTGAATGCATCTCTTACCAGGCAGGCTGAACAGCGCAGGGGCATAGAAGGCGATATTGCCACCGCCAATGCCAAGGCTGCCGGGTTCGAGTCACAGATGAATGAGATAACGGCACAGGCTAAGGCAATGAAGCCTGGCGTTCCGTGTCCGACGTGCGGTAAGCCGTCCACGGAAGAAGATATCGAGAAGCACAAGGCCGAGTTTAGGCGTCGCTGGGTTGACCTCAGGGACAAGGCCAACGCGCAGAAGGTGCTCGCCGCCGACCAGGGTAAGCTGTTGGGTGAGCTGATTGCCTCAATAGGAACGGACGAACAGTCCAAGGCAGACATCGAGAAGCAACTAGCCGACATTACTGACTTCTACAACAAGGAAGTGGCTCCGGTGGCATCGGCGGTAAATTCTCTACGGGCTGCCGTTGCACAGTCCGAGGCTGTTGTCGCTGCTGCCGGTATTGACCCGGCACAGTTCAGTGCGGAAATCGACAGGCTGACTGCAGAAAAGCAGAAGTTCCCGGAAATCCGAGCCAAGTGGCAGGCTGCCTATGATGAGTGGAATTCGTATACACCGGCGATTGCCGCCGCACAGTCCGAATACGATGGCATCAACGCCAACGTGTCAAGGCTGACCACTGAGATTGCCGAGGCAAAGCAGCGAGCAAGCGACGATTCGCTCGCCTTGACCGAGAAGCAGCTGGCTGACGCCAAGGACGACTTGGCAAATGCCGAACTCAGGCTCCATACGGAAAGCGACAACCGCATTGCATACGAATATATCGGCCAGAACATGTGTGCTGATGACGGCATCAAGAAGATGATATTCAGTAAGTTCGTCCCGGCGTTCAACAAGAGCGTCGAGCGTAACATCAGGCGGCTCAACCTGCCGTTCAGTGTGGAATTTGACGATGCTATGTCGGTTACCTACCATGCTGACCCGGGGTTTGCCCCGTCCTATGACATGCTTTCCCAGGGCCAGAAGAGGAAGCTGGGGTTTGCCATCTCGATGGCCTTCCGCGACTTCGTCACTATGGTCGGAAACTTCAAGATTAACTTCCTGTCGATGGACGAGGTGCTTGACATCTCTACCGATGATAGCGGCATGAGGGAAATGCTTGACATCGTGCGCGACATGGCCGAGGAAATCGGGTGTGCGCTGGTGATTACCCACAGGGGCTCCGTTGTGGCCGACAAGTTCGACTACAGGATTGCTGTGGAATATGACGGTAACTATTCAACTCTAGGAGAATTGGAGAAGCTATGAGCGTAATAAACGAAATCAACCCGCTGGCAATGTCCGGCGTCTACGTAATCTACGGCAATGCCGGCGGCATCTACGAAAAGGATGGCGAGTACGGTACGTCACACCTCATGGAACACATGGTCTGCCATAACTATGACGACCTCCGCGACACGTTCCAGGAGAATGGTATCCAGGCGAACGCCTACACCAGCTGTGACATAGTGGTATTCCACATCACTGGTCTCACATCCAGGGTGGAACCACTTGCAAAGGAGTTCGTTGCCAGGATTACCGGTGGTGTCCGTGACCATATCACTGAGGAAATGTTCGAGACCGAGAAGAAGACCGTCCTTCAGGAATACGGTGACACCTTCTCCAACCCAATCGCATGTGGTATGCTGAATGGTATCCGTAAGATTTTCGGTGGGTACGCCGCAATCGGCCGCCGTCAGGACGTCGAAAACTTTACCTTCGACGACTTTAAGCGTGTATATGAGGAACGGTTCCGCAAGCCCAACCTGGTTGTCTATGTCGGTCCTACTGGAATCAACTTCAGCGGAATCGAGTTTGCCGATGGTGCCGGTCAAATCCTGTGCCCGCCGGTGTATAGCGAGAATCGCACTATCGAGCTCGAACCGAGTCCTGCCGTGGACCGTAATTTCATTACCTGCTTCAGTAAGCTTGTGTGCACCAGGGAAGACTCGCTGGCCATGAAAATCGCTTGCCGTATGCTCAGCAGTGGTTTGAACTCGCCGCTTTACCAGGAAATCCGTGAGAAGCGCGGACTTTCCTATTTCAGCATCGGTGATGTCGAGCGAATGGGCTCGGTTGTCATTCCGATGTTCTGCGCCGCTACCGACAAGGAAAAGACTGCGGAGCTTATCGGCGTGTATGACATGGTGTTCGGCGACCTCGACAAGTACCTGACTGAGGAAAGGTTTAATCTGTGCCTCAATTTCGCCAAGATTACCAAGGAGAAGAATACTGTCCTGCGCTACGAGAACTATGACGACTTCATCGTCAAGGCGCTAGGCTATGCCCTGGACGACGATGAACTCGAAACCCTTACGTTTGACCGCGTGAAGGAAGTCGCTGCAAGGTATCTTTCCCCGTCGCAGATATGCAAATACACTAATTAGGAGTGGATTGGTGTGTGGAAAGGCGGTCGACCCGGTATCGGGCCGGCCGTTTTTTCATAGAATACAGTAGTTTACTGGTTGCAGGTAGATAAACTGTTGATTTACGAGGGATTCTATGGCAGACGCATTCGATTTTGAGGAATACTACGTCAACGAGAAGATTAAGACCGAGGCGGCAATCGACCGCAGCGGTGTCATTGTGCAGAATCCCACCGAGAATGCCGAGGCGGCCACTAACAATGTGGTGTACTATGTCGCGGCTCTATTCTATAAGTTTAACGAGACAGACCTGAACTACAGCGTTCTGCCCGACAACTGCAGAATTTGTGTTGCTGAACAGCCGGCATCCGACTATCCGGCGACATACTATTATTTAAAGAAGTGGCATGCACTTGGCGAGGTTGCTGACTGCGGCATTTCCACAACATGGGACCCAAAGAAGGAAAGAGAGTCAAGGTTCGTTGCCGATGCCGGGGTTGACGGGTTCACCTATCAGCTCATTAACGATGGCGACGGGGATTCCCCGGGGCATGGCGTCTATATTTCCTCGTTTTATGCCATAGTGTACCCTCGCCATGAGACCGAAATCAATGATGGTAAATGGGAAGGGTTACAGATACAGGGTGATGCCCCGACATATCCTATTAACCAGAGTGTTGTACAGGACCCGAAGATGATGAAGCTCCTGTATGGGGCGCTGGGACTCTACGGAGGGCGCTGGAAGAGCCTCAAGTGGCTGAACAAGGTGATGAACGGGAAGGGGTTGAAGGACAATGCAGTTATATCGTATGACAGGTTCAAGAAGTGCATGGACCGACTTGCCGATTACTGCAGCGAGGCTGACGTAGGGTTTAGCGTTACCTACTATGACCAGTCGTTTGCCGATGAGGTAACAGTAGATGATGCAACCAAGTCGGACTATAAGGCCAACCGGCTGAAGGCGATGGCCAAGCATCGTGCCTACATGGCCGCATTGAAGGCTGCTGACCGTACAAAGACAGACATGGGCAGCAACACGTCATTCACAGATGCATATACAAAGTATTTGCCGCCGTTCCTTGCTAAGCCTGACCTGGTGTATCCGGTTGGTGACGATGCCGGAAACACTACAGCGCTGATACCGCCGGTGAAGACGGCAATCAAGGCTTATTTCTATGATGCTGAGGAGCTTGAGGAGAATTTCTCTACACTGTTCAAGTCAGTGATGGATGCCTTATCAAGGGTTCCGTTTGTCTGGCGATTTGTAAGTAGCGGTACGAAGCGAAAGATACGAGCTGCTGAAGCTCGTTATACAACCGTGCCTACCGGGTCCAAGCGAATGGTGTTTGACCTTGATATCATATATGGTGCCATGATTGACACGTCATCATACGTGACTATCCCATTGATGTACCGTGCCCTTCCTAGATTGATACAGGTAAGTACCAATGAGGATGGCGACTGTCGAATGGTCGGCCCATATCGTTCATATCTATGGGAAGTGACTAAGTGGTATGCCGGGTCGGGTACTGACAAGTTCACCACGTTTAAAGATTGTGCCAGCCCTGCCAACAAGGCATATACGACCATTTCATCGGATGAACTTATTGACTTGTTGGTTGATTACTATAATTCGGCGGTCGAGGCCGGGCGTATAGACAGTGTTCAGGTGAATAAAGACACTATACATGTTGCCGTAAACAATATCGAGGAAGTCATTAAGCTAGAATATGGTACTCCGGAGAGAACGGCAAACGAAGAGGCATACTGGGCTTGGTGGCGAGAGGAGACCGGTAAGTTTGGCTTATGGTTCCTGAACGTATGCGGCTTCATGAACTATCTAAAGGATAATGGTATCGACCAGCAGAATACTGCCGAGGGTATACAGCTGGAGAAGATAGAGTCGTTGACCCTCAAATCCCAGCAGTTCAATTCCTGGGACGAGGCTAATCCGACATGGGTACTGCCTCGCGGGGACTATGATATGATGACGTGGGAGGAGCCGGCTGACTTATCCAAGTCGTCATGGGATGACGATGACTATCTTGTACCAGAATTTCCTATTGAGTGGAACGATATTGCATCCAATCCGTACGAGAACTTCGGCTCGGCACTTACTGTTGTCGATGCCATGTACGATGCGTACAAGCAGATGGTCCGCGCAACAACCGTGCAGGCACTTATTCTTGGCCCGGTCAGTGCGGCGCGGGCGGCATGGCAGTTGAGTGAAATTTCTGATGACCTTGACGACCTGCGTGATACCTGTAACAAGCTGATGTGGTACCAGAGAATGATAGAGGAGTCCCCGTTTACTAATAAGTCTACTATAGATGACTTGGGTGCGGCAACACTTACCTCGTCTTTCCCTGCACACCTGATGTTCCCGGTGAAGATGTATAAGAAAGTACGCGTCAAGTACAAGCGCTGGGGACGTACTAGACATAAGATGGTCAAGCGCTCAATAGGAGTGCGTTGGGCAGAGGTTACGTTTACTGATGCGGCAGTATTTGGCGAGTATCCGGTGGTTGGGGAGGAAGCTGGCGAAATTGTCAACTACCAGTCCGAGTATACGGTTGAAAGCAACGAGACATCATCGGTTGTATACGTTGAAGACGCTTTGTCGGAGAATGTTGTGGAGGCTGGCCGTGGTGCAGTCAACTTTGTCAACCAGACGGCATCATTTACGGTATACGATGAGATGACGCTCATCATGGATGATATACTGATGGACGACCCCGGGGCAATCGTGTCAATCAAGATTCCTCTGGCACCGTCTCAGCCGGATGGCTCAAAGGAACCAGTCAGTATTCTCTATAAGATGCCTGGATTGCCGTACGATTCGGAAATTCGTAAGCGGGCGTTTACCGATTATGGCTCTCTGAGCCAATCAAAGACGTTCGAGGTAATCCGTAACACAGGCATTGACCCAACCGGAAAGAAGGATGGCTGGAAGATTTTCCACCCGTCGTCAAATAGTCTGGAGGACTTGCGGGAAGGTATCGGTATACATGATAAGGTTGCCATGCTTGTCTCCATTCTCAAGCATGAGTTCGGCAGTGACCGTGTTCAACTCATCGAGACATACAGGTCTATGGAGGACCAGGAGAAGATATGTTCCGGTGGCCCGGAAAGCGAATTCCTCTCTTGGCACAATTATGGGCTTGCTGCCAAGATTCTCATATTGAAGAATGATGGAAAGACGCCGTTGGAAAAGACTGACGAGGATGACATGAAGCGTCTATTCCGGGTGGCCAAGGCATTTACGGAAGGCTGCCTTGCCGGTAGTTTCGGCCAGCCATGTAATCTTGTATGGTGTGGCCGTCTCGCTGTCGGACCGTCCATCTTTGACTGGGAGTTCCTTCCGATTGGCGTCGGCCACAAGGATGCGCCTAAGTTCAGGGACATGATGCTCTCGCAGATGGACCCGGTTCATGAGTTCGGGTATGTGGATGTTGATGCTGCCGGGTATGTCACGGAGCAGGTTGATGAGGGTTACGCTTACCCGTACGTGTTGGCTGATTCGCCTGCTCTTGCTAACGCTATTGTATGTGGCGGGCATCGGTTCATGAACCCACTGAACATCCGTAACTTTAACCATGTGACTGATATTGTCCTGTATGACGTGAAGGAATACATCAACCTAATCAAGTTAAAGATGAGTGCAAACGGAACTGGGATGCCGGAATCTGGGAATATCTATGACTGGAAGGCAATCAATCAGGATGCGTGTGACCAGCTCGTGCGGTATTTTGCAATGATTGGCAGCGTTGCCGCGTCCAAGACTCTGCTAGCCGGTGATTTCGTGGAAAGGTACATGGCGATTGACGAGCAGTATGCCGACATGTCCCCGGTAGACTATGTTAAGGGAATGCTTGGTAACCTCTATACGGATATCAGGGTATGCATCGAGCGCGATGGTACATCTTCATACATTACCCTGCATGATGGCATCATGCACATCAGGTCGATGGAGACATATCCAAACAACCCGCCGACCAGGTTTGCCCTGCTCAAGCAGCAGCGGGTTGACAGCGCGCATATGCTGTGGGGCGCCTGGGAGCACGGAGTATTCTACAGTGTGGCGGAGCAGCC
>JAEEGL016747516.1_pt1 | contig 22545 bp, 15 predicted proteins | sample 9134231 | NCBI WGS metagenome assembly JAEEGL01 (sample SAMN16246548, study PRJNA631951) | gut metagenome | biome: gut microbiome; feature: rumen; material: fiber-attached | host: Bos | place: Iran: Karaj | collected 2018-10
CGTTCTTCGGGGACCACACCAGACCTATCGGAGGAAACATCGTAGGCCACACCGCCACCTTCCGCATATATCTCAGGAAAGGGAAGGCCGGCAAGAGGATCGCCAGGCTCATCGATTCGCCCAACCTCCCAGAAGGAGAAGCGGTCTTCACCGTCACCGAAGATGGTATTAAGGACTGAAACTTAACCGGGGGCGTGACCTGCCCCCAATTTTTCTTCGAGCTCAGCGGCGAATCCAAAGACATGCCCAAGGCCGAGGTCGAGGGGTGCCTGGAAGCCGTCGCGGATTCCAGCAGGATAACAGCGTCCGGGCCCGGATACGTCATCGCCCGGTTCGATCCGCGTTTTTTCGATAGGATAGCGGACCGCCTCGGCATGACACACAGCCTGGGGCGCTATCTGGGCGCATACGACCCGGACGACGTCTCCGGCCTCGAGAACGCCGAACTCCCGGAAGGCACGTTCGCGGTCAGGGGAAAAAGGTTCGAAGGCATGATGAGGGACGTGGATTCCCAGGCTCTCGTCCGCAAAGTCGGCGGTCTGCTGTCCAGGCGCAACGACGTCGACCTCAAAGACCCGGACATCACAGTGAAAATGCTGATGAGCGACAGGGTCCATATCTTCATCGAGGAAAGGGTCACCGAGACCGACCTGCTGAACAAGAGGAAAGTCAGCGAAAGGCCGTTCTTCTCGCCGATATCTCTGCACCCGAAATACGCCCGCGCGCTCATCAACATGGCATGCGTGAAGACCGGCGGCACCGTGCTGGACCCGTTCTGCGGGACCGGAGGCATAGTTATAGAGGCGGCTTCGATGGGGATGAAGGCCATAGCGTCCGATTTCGACGAGGAGATGGTCATCGGATGCCGGGAGAACATGGATTTCTACGGCATGAAGCTGCATGACTGCGATGTTCTGGACATCAGCGACATAGCCGGGAGATTCTCCGATCTGGATGCCGTCTGCACCGACCCGCCGTACGGGAGATCCACCAAGACCGGGGGCGAGGACATCGACCGCATCTACACGAGAGCCGGGGAAGCCATCCCGAAGGTGCTGAAGCCCGGGGCGAGAGCCGGGATCGTCCTCCCGCACCCCATGGAGCTGAGCACCATGAGCCTCGAGCGCATGTGCGTCCAAAGGGTCCACGGCTCCCTGTCGAGGCATTACCACATATTCAGGAACTGTCTCTGAAACTGCAGGAAGGAAGATATCCCGCCGGGATCGCCCCGGGAACAAGGTTGTTTAGCGCAACCATCCCGCTTATAACATATTTTATACTCTTTCAAAGGATACAATCGCCAAAGCGGACTTGGAGCATAGCGCTGACCTTGTCCGAACCACGTTTGACCGCAGATACGGGTTCTGGGGAGACGCGGAGGAATGATATGAACGCAAAAACGATGGGTATAGCTATGGCCGCTCTGCTTCTGGCAGTCCTGGTGCTTTCGGCTGCCGGCATCTCCGACGATTCCGACGCCGAAACAGCGACGGTGGGCGGTATAACATACGAACTGACGGACAGCGGGGACGATCGCACCGCCGCAGTCTCATCCCAATCCATAAGCGCTATGAGCGGGAACGTGAAAATACCCGCGTCCATAACTTACAACGGGAAAACGTACGAGGTTAACGCCCTCAAAAAGACGTTCCTGAACAACACCAAAATCACATCGATCGAGCTGCCTCGCAGCATAAAGGCCCTTCCAATCTCATGTTTCTCCGGATGCTCTAAACTAGGATCCGCATCCATCGACGGAGTGACCTCCATACCTTCCAGCTGCTTCAAAAATTGTACCAGTCTTGCGAGCGTCAGCGCGGAATCGGCTATATCGATAGGATCTTCGGCGTTCTATGGCTGCACTTCCTTAAACTCCTATTCCTTCGGGAACCTGATTTCAATCGGCAACAATGCATTCCAGGATTGCTCCAAGATAACATCATTCAGCATCCCCAATAACTGCGGACTTGGAACGGCGCCGTTCGCCGGAACCGGAATCAAAACCCCGATCGAAATAGGGGGCGTTCTCATCTATGTTCCAGCCGACATAGGGTCATACACCATCCCTTCCTCCGTGAGAGCCATCGGCCCCGGAGCGTTCTATGGCGTCGCACTGAACAGCATTTACGTTCCGGCCACTGTCACCGGAATCCAGGATTATGGTTTCTCCAACGCTATAATAAAAACCATAACAGTGGACGACGGAGTGGCAGGAATAGGGGAGAATGCCTTCGCCAACAACTCCGTTCTGACCTCCGCAAAGCTCAGCCCGCTGGCGACATACCTTGGAAACGGCATTTTCCAGAACTGCACATCACTGACTTCAATCGTCATCCCAGACACCGTGACATATCTCGGCGATCAGGCATTCAGCGGCTGCAAATCACTGACCAGTGTGACCGCCAATGGGGCCATAACCTACGGGCAGAAAGTTTTCCAGGGATGCAGTTCCCTCAAATCTTTCACTTTCGGCGAAAGATCCGTACCCGGCGGATATATGTTTTCTGGATGTAGCAAACTGGAAACCGTGAATTTATGTGATTCCATCGACGAAATTACCCCAAGCATGTTCAAAAATTGTGGGGCCCTATCCAATTTTAATATCAATAACAATATCAAGAAAATCGGAGACTACGGATTATCCGGGACCGGACTCACCGAAATCACGATTCCCAAATCCCTGGATCCCAGAGGCCTTTCCAGCAATGCATTCGATTCTTGCAAATCTCTTACCAAAGTAACATTCGAAGGATCATACACATACATCCCCGGATACTGCTTCCGCGGATGCGACATACTAGCCGAAATAGAGACCTACGGGATGCTGAAAGCCGCAGGAGCCAATTCCTTCGATAATTGCACTTCCTTGAAGACAATCAAAACGCATACGGCCATCCCGTTCGAAGACTCCTCAATCTTCAAAAGCAACGCAATGTCCGGGCTTATCCAGTCCAACTGCGTGACCGTCCAGACGGCCGACGGAGGAACCGGGAAGATCATCATGGAATCCGGATCCTCCGGCATCCAGGCAGGCTCCGACTGCGTGGGATTCTCCAACAAGGCCCTCGCCGATTCCGTCGGATCCGGAAAGAGCCTGACATCCTCCAACAGCCTGATTTCATACGTCGACAAGGCCGTGTACTATGGCACAGAGCTTCTGTACGTCCTGCCTTCCTCTTTATCCGTATCGATAAAAGAGGGAACTGAAACCATAGCCGCGAAATCCATGGCTACGCTTTCTTCGGCTACTTCGCTGACGATCCCGTCGTCGGTCGAAAAAATCGGCTCCTATGCCGTCATGACAGCTTCGAAACTCAAAACGGTCGTGTTCTGCGGAAGCCCTTCGTTAGACACATATGCCATGGAAATCGGCAATGCGAGCGCTTATTTCGCTCCCGGCAACTATGACGAAGAGAAATGCGGAAGCATACCTCTTTCCGGATATTACGCGGATATCCCTTCCGGGCGCGTCCTCATAGAATCCAACGACGCCAAACACATGGGCATTTCCGTCGTATCCTACAGCAGCTCCATAGCTTTCGGAGTTTCGTTCGCACAGGGATATGACGAATCCAAGATCGCCGTGACCTCCGGCGGCAGAACAATAGCTCCCGCTTCGCAGGGGACCAAACTGGGTGGCCAGGACGTCTCGGGGATGTATGTCATCAACAATGTGACGGACGGGACCTCTGTCTCGATCTCCGGGGTCAAGCTGAACACCTACAGCGTGACTGCTCCCTCTGGCACCGGATACACTATCAGCGTATCGCAGAGCAAAGACGCCCCCTACGGAAGCAAAGTCGTCATCGAGGTCCGCTGCCTCCCCGGATACCAGAAATCATCCTCGCTCTCGGTGAAAGTGAACGGCTCCCCGGTATCCCCGGACTACCAGACGTCCGAGTTCGGTGTATACTCGTTCACGATCTACCGCAACAGCACCGTCTCGGTATCCGGAATAACGGCGAAATCCCCGTACACCGTGACGTTCTCCACGAACGGAGGGTCGTCGGTCCCGAGCCAATCCGTGCTTTCAGGCGCTTCGGCAGCCGTTCCGGCGGACCCGACGAGAAGCGGATACATATTCCTCGGATGGTACTCGTCATCGAGCCTGACCGACCTCTACGGGTTCGGCCCGGTCAGCAAGAACGAAACTGTTTACGCCAAATGGGCCCCGCAATCGGCGGCCAAATGCAGGCTCACGCTTTCGGCCGACAACGGAACCGTGTACGCTTATGCGAACGGATCCTCCGCGAGGCTGGCTTCCGGATCCTATGTGACCGCCGGATCCCTCGTGGAATTCGTCTTCGAGCCGAGATTGGGATACGAGATCGTATCATGGACCGTAAACGGCACCGTCTACGACTATCCGTCGTCTTCCATGCTCCTTACGGTATCCTCCGACACCAATGCCCGCGCCGCGTCCGAATACTATGCCACCGGATCGTTCATCAACAGGGTCGACACCGACACCCCGACCGTATCCAGCTATGTACAGTCATGGATCGTCGGCGGAGGCAACAGCAACGTCGGTGGGATGGAATTCAGGAACATGACCTACGCTCCGGCGGTGATCGGAGACTACATCTTCGCCAAAAACGACAATACACTGCTGAAGATAGACGCCGACGACGGAAGGATCCTGAAAAGCGTCACTACGACAGACAGATTCAGCGGATACTATGAGTATGTGACTGTAGGAAACGGCCTGGTCCTGGATTCCTATTCCGGAAAGGTCTTCGACACGGATCTGAACCAGGTATTCGCTCTGTCGGCCACCAGCGCCAAGACATTCTACCACGACGGGCACTTCTTCGTGCAGACTGCCGCGGGAACCTCCTGCTACGAAGCCGAAGATAAGAACCCCTCCGTGCCGAACAATATGCAGGGCCCCGTCTGGACAAAGAACACCGGATCTTTCATAACCGCCTACGAAGGCGGCACCCAACTGATGTTCGGAAACGGATTCCTCATGACCGCCGGATTCGACGGCGACGGCTCCGTGTTCCTTCAGACCAGCAAGACCTCCGACGGATCGAATATCGACAAGATCTACATCCCCGAATTCAAAGGCCAATACGTCAACAAAGGATACATCGACCTCAACGAAGGGTACGCGACGCTCACCACCTATCTCGGAGAGCTTATGGGAGGATCCGCCAAAGGGAAGATCTTCAACGTCGCCTCCGTGAAAATCACCGACGATGGCAAATTCAACCACGCCACCCTGAAGGTGAGGTCCAACGGGGAATACAACGGCCTCAGCTCCGCCCTCATAGTCAGCGGCGGGTTCGGATACGTGTTCTCGGACGGGACCTTCACAGTGTACAGAATGGAGACCATGGAACCTGTGGCGTCCGTGACGAACGACTACTTCTACGGGCACGGGAGCATGGTTGTCTCCACCGGGCACTCCGGGAAGGCCTGCGCCTACATCGTCCCATACAACAATACGTCGTCCCTGTTCGTAGTAGAGCATAACCTCAGCACCAACAAGCTCACTGTGACCGAGCTGAAAGACGTCACCGTAAAACAGTACACCGGCCAGCAGCCCCACTTCCTCAGCGACGGAAGCGTCGTATACGTGAACGACAGCGGAAAGATGTTCTGCATCAGGCACGGATCGCCTGCGCAGAGCATGTCTCTGGACAGGACCTCCGCAACGCTCCAGCCCGGAGAGACCCTGACCTTCGACGCCGAATTCACGCCTTCCAACAGCGGATCCAGGGCCGAAGAATGGTCCACCAGCAACAGGTCGGTGGCCACCGTAGAGAACGGGGTAGTGACCGCGGTATCCGCGGGGACCGCCACCATCACAGTCAGATGCGGGAGCCTGACCGCTTCCTGCATCGTCACTGTCGGCGGGCAGCAGACACATGTCGCCTCGATCTCGCTGGACAGGACCTCCGCATCCATCGAGCAGGGCAGCTCCCTGACCCTGAATGCCACCGTCCTTCCCCAGAACGCCTCCGACCGCAGCGTGATCTGGAGCAGCGGCAACGCATCCGTCGCTACCGTCAGCAACGGAGTGGTGACCGCAGTTTCCGCGGGAACTGCCGTGATAACCGCGAAGACGAATGACGGCGGATTCACCACCAGATGCACTGTCACTGTCTATGCCAAGACCCAGAATTACACCGTCACCTGGAAGAACTGGGATGGGACGGTCCTCGCGACGGACACTGTGGCTTCTGGCGCCATGCCATCATACAGCGGACCGACTCCGACGAGAGCTTCTACCTCTACCATGAGCTACACGTTCGCAGGATGGAACCCGAGCGTGGCGGCCGCAACAGGGAATGCGACGTACACCGCCGTATTCACTTCGTCGGCGGTAGGATACACCATAAAATACCTGCCCGGAACGCATGGAACCTTCACCGCCCAGACCTATTCGGCCCAGTACGGAAAGGCGACTCCCGCATTCTCGGGAACTCCGACCGGAGAGACTGGATACGCCTTCGCCGGATGGAGCCCGTCCGTGAATCAGATTGTCACGGACAACGCAACATACACCGCTCAGTGGTCGTCTGTCAGCTACTCCGTGTCGTATTATGTCGACGGATCCAGGGTCGCATCCGAAGCCCACTATGTCGGCGAGACCGTATCGGTCCATGCCGCTTACGTGAAAGAAGGGTACGACGTGACCCCGTGGTCCACCTCCGATGCGGCCGTCAGCAACGGTAAGTTCATCATGCCGGCTAAGAACGTGACGTTCAACGCGTACGCCCAGCAGTCTTCATACACGATAACCTGGAAGAACTGGAACGGAGCCGTTCTGGCTTCGACCGCTGTGGCCGCGGGAACCGTCCCTGCATATACAGGAACCGAACCTTCCAGAGCTCCCAACTCCGTGTACAGCTATACGTTCGCGGGATGGGATCCTGAAATCGCTGCTGCGACCGCGGATGCCGCTTACACCGCGAAATTCGCCAGCACCTATATAATGTACGAGATCTCCTACCTGCCAGGAGACCACGGGACATTCGACAGGCAGAGCTATTCCAGCAGATACGGGGTTGTGACGCCCGCATTTTCGGGAACTCCGACCGGAGAGGCCGGATACACCTTCGCAGGATGGAGCCCGTCCGTCAGCCAGACCGTCGTCGGCAGCGCCGAATATGTCGCGCTCTGGACTCCGATGGCCTATTCCGTGAAGTACCTCGTGGATGGGGCGCAGGTTGCCTCGGAGACCCACCGCGTCGGCGAGACCGTATCTGTTCACGCTGATTACGTGAAAGAAGGATACAACGTGACCTCCTGGTCCTCATCCGATGTCACCGTCTCCAGCGGCAAGTTTGTCATGCCGGCAAAGAACGTGACGTTCAACGCTTACGCCCAACAGGCATCCTTCACCATTACATGGAAGAACTGGAACGGAGCCGCGCTGGCCACCACTACGGTCGCGTCCGGCGAAATCCCCGCATACCCCGGCTCCGCGCCGACCAGAGCCCCGAGCTCCGTATACAATTATACGTTCGCGGGATGGGATCCTGCAGTCGTTGCTGCGACCGCGGATGCCGCTTACACCGCGAAATTCACCAGCTCCTATGTGATGTACGAGATCTCCTACCTGCCCGGAGAGCAGGGTACCTTCGACAAGCAGAGCTATTCCAGCAGATACGGGGTTGCGACACCCGCATTCTCCGGCACCCCCACAGGAAAAGCCGGATACACATTCGCAGGATGGAGCCCGTCCGTCAGCCAGACCGTTACCGACAACGCGGCATACACCGCCCAATGGACGGCCGTCGGCTACTCCGTGTCGTACTATGTCGACGGAACCAGGGTCGCATCCGAAGCCCACTATGTCGGCGAGACCGTATCGGTCCATGCCGCCTACGTGAAAGACGGATACGACGTGACCCCGTGGTCCACCTCCGATGCCGCTGTATCTAACGGCAAATTCGTCATGCCGGCTAAGAACGTAGCATTCAGAGCGTACACCCAGCAGTCTTCATTCACCGTAACCTGGAAGAACTGGGACGGAACGGTCCTCGAGACGGATTCCGTGCCTTACGGCGGCATCCCGGCCTATTCCGGAGCGGCCCCGTCGAAATCTTCGACCGCGGAATACACCTACAGATTCGCGGGATGGACGCCGGAGATAACGGCTTCGACCGAGGATGCCACATACACCGCGACTTTCACCGCAACCAAGCGCACCTACAGTGTGAGATACCTGCCCGGCGACCACGGAACGTTCCAGACGCAGGCATATTCCGTGGAGTACGGCAGATCCACTCCCGCATTCGCCGGGGAGATGACCTGCGAGGACGGATACATCTTCGCGGGATGGAACCCGTCCGTCAGGGCGACCGTGACCGGCAGCATCGCATATGTGGCCACATGGACAGCCAGCGGATATTCTGTCTCATACTTCCTGGACGGAACAGCGGTATCCTCCGAGAGCCATATGCCCGGGGATGTCGTGTCTGTCCTCCCGACCTACCAGAAACCCGGATACTCCGTCAGCGATTGGTCGACTTCGGACGTCTCCGTGATCAACGGCAGATTCGTCATGCCCGCCGGAAACGTGGTCTTCACCGCGACATCCGAGGAGCTCCAGTCCGTGTTCATAATCGGAGGAGTGGAATACACCATAGCGGACGGCCAGAACGTCGAAGCCACCGGATACACCGGCAGCCTTCCGAAGAATGTCGCAATCCCCGCTTCCGTGTCCCACAACGGCCTCAGATACGACGTCATCGGCATAGCCGAGAAAGCGTTCATGGGATCGGGAATCGAATCTCTGGCCGTGGAAAAAGGCGTCTCGAACATCGGAACCAAAGCGTTCGCCGGATGCAAGAGCCTGAAATCGGCCGCTATATCGTCGGATACCGTCGGCGGATGGGCATTCCTCGGATGCGATTCTCTGGAGACCCTCAGCCTTCCCGAAGTCTCGGCCGTCAGCACCAGCGCCTTCTCCGGATGCACCGGCCTGAAGAGCCTGTCGATATCCGGCAGCCTTTCATCCCTAGGAAAGAACGCGTTCTACGGCATCACATTCTTGGATGCCGAAGGAAAGACCATCTCCCAGACCGCCGCCAACCTCGCAGGCAAGTCGTTCTCCGGAACCGGAAGCAAACTCTCCGAATTCGGCGACGGGACCGAGTTCAAGGCCGGCGGGCTGGTGTTCTCGGTCATATCGGCCGCGGAATCCGCCGTTTCTGTCATCGGATACGAAGGCACTCCTGCATCAATATCCCTGCCCGAGACCGTCGCATTCGGCGGAAAGAACCTCAGAATCGTCTCCGTCGGAGACAAAGCATTCTATGGGTGCACCAGCCTCGTCGCCGCCGATCTCGGATCTGCGGATGAGATTGAACTGAAGGCATTTGCGGGATGCTCCTCGCTCAGAAGCCTGGCCCTCTCTGCCGAGACCGTAGGCGGATATGCGTTCATGGGATGCTCGTCCCTGTCGGAAGCCGATCTGTCCTCCGTCAAGACCATAGGCGCCAGCGCCTTCTCAGGATGCACCGGAATAAAGAGCCTGGCATTCTCGGAAAGCCTTTCGTCCGTCGGAAAGAACGCCTTCTACGGCCTGACATTCAAGGACGCCAACGGCAAGACTCTGTCCCAGACCGCCTCCAGCCTTGCGGGCAAGTCGTTCTCCGGAACCGGAGGCAAGCTCTCCGAGTTCGGCGACGGGACCCAGTTCAAAGTTGGCGGACTGGTGTTCTCGGTCATATCGGCCGCAGAATCCTGCGTCTCCGTCATCGGATACGAAGGCAGCCCGGAGGCGGTATCCCTGCCCGAGACGGTAACGTTCAGCGGAAAGGATCTCAGGATCGTCTCCGTCGGGGACAAGGCGTTCTACGGATGCTCCAGCCTGGCATCCGCTGACCTCCCCTATGTCTCAGACATCGGACTGAAGGCCTTCGCCAACTGCGCCAACCTCGTTTCGATCTCGGTCTCCGCGAGTTCGATAGGCGGATGGGCGTTCTACGGATGCCCCGGTATCGGATACGCGTCGTTCTCGGAGGATCTGGCATCCATCGGAAAAGACGCCTTCCGCGGCGTATCGTTCGCAGGAGCCGACGGAAAAACCGTCTCCGCGACCGCCGCGAACCTGGCAGGACAGAGATTCGCCGGTTCCGACGGGAAGCTGCAGCTGGTCTGCGACGGCCACGCCTTCACGCTGGACGGCCTGAAATACACCATAACCTCCGAAGAGAGCAACCTGCTGTCCGTGACCGGATACGTCGGTTCCCCGGTCTCGATAGCGATTCCCGGAAGCATAACCTATGCCGGCGAATCCTATTCCGTGGGCTCGGTCGGCGGCAGCGCGTTCTACGGATGCGCCAGCCTGAAGAGCGCGGATCTCGGATCCGTGAGGGAAATAGGCCTGAAAGCGTTCGCCAAGTGCGCATCGCTCGCGAGCGTGACCGTCTCGGCCGATGCCATAGACGGATACGCGTTCTTGGGATGCACATCCCTGTCCGGAGCGGACCTCTCCTCCTCCGGAAGCATAGGCGTCAGCGCCTTCTCGGGATGCGCCGGACTTAAGAGCCTGGCCTTCTCGGACAGCCTCTCGTCCGTCGGTAAGAACGCCTTCTACGGCCTGACGTTCAAGGACGCCGGCGGAAAGACCCTGTCCCAGACCGCCGCGAACCTGGCGGGCAAGTCGTTCTCCGGATCCGGAGGAATTCTCGCAGAGATCTGAAGGCACACAAACTGAGGGGGACATCCCCCTCGCCATTATCCCCATTTAAATCGCATGCTTTTTTTATTATCAGCATAATGTCGGGCTTGGATCGTGCCAATCTGTGCCGAACCCCAGCGGAAAGTGACATGATGACCGTCAGACAGTATCTCCTAGACAGAATCGCGAACGGAACCATCCACATGGCGCTGATCGACCCCGACAAACAGTCTCCCGAAGACGCGGGAAAGATCGCCAGGAAAATGAAGGATGCGGGAACCGACGCCATACTGATAGGAGGTTCCACCGGGGTCACCACCGGGAACCTCACATCCACCGCGAAGGCGATAAAGGAAAGCTCCGGGCTCCCTACGATCCATTTCCCCGGAGGCCCTGACGAGCTCAGCCCGGCTGTTGACGCCATATTCTTCATGAGCATGATGAACAGCGCGGATCTGAACAACGTCGTGGGGTACCAGGTCTACGCCGCCCCGTTCATAAAGAAGCTCGGAATCGAGTCCATACCCATGGGATATGTCATCGTGGAGCCCGGGATGAAAGTTGGCGAGGTCGGGAAAGCGAAACTCATAAAGCGCGACGATCCGAAGAAAGCGGTCGCGTATGCCATGACCGCAGAGATGTACGGCATGTCCTTTTTCTATCTGGAAGCCGGATCCGGCGCCGACAGACCGGTCCCGCCCGAGATGATCGCCGCCGTGAAGGCTTCCACCAAAATACCGCTGATAGTGGGAGGCGGAATCAGGACCCCTGAGACCGCCGAGGCTGCGAGGAAAGCGGGCGCGGACGCCATAGTGACCGGCACGCTTCTGGAGCAGTGCGACAACGACGAAATACTCAGGGCGGTAGTGAAAGCCGCCAAGGGTCTGTGAAAGAATGGCATCATACTACGACAGGGACGAAAGGCCGTCCTACAACACTCCCATCTCCCCGAGGGCACCCATGTGGCTCACGCCCGAGGAGAGGGCGGCAGGCATCAACCGCGACCTGAAAGTCGCCGCGCGCAGGTACGTCTGCCCCAACTGCGGCAACGAATTCAGCCTGTTCCAGTCCAGGGCGGTGGCCTGCAAGGCATGCCCCCAGGCGAACCAGAACTGCCCTTACGTCAGATGCCCGTACTGCGACAAGGAATATCCCATCAGAGGCTTCGTCGTGCCGGACAGCAAGCAGGACCAGGTCCACATAAACAAATACGCTGACGGGGTCTTCGACGACTGGCAGAATGCCTTCGGCAACAACAGAAGATGAAGGCGCAGGCCTGATCATCCTTTCCTTATCGCCAGCATGTCGGGGTGCCTGTTCAGGACGGCCGCGACATCGATCGGCCTGGGATACGCATGATACATGGCCGTTAGGCTGCCTTCCGCCGAATCCGATGCGCGCAGCGATTCCACGGCCTCTTCGCAGGCCTCTTTCATGGTGCGGGAGCCGTCCAGAAAATCCTTGCAGAGCGCTATGGCATCGGCGATGGCGCGCGTCTGCGACAGATCGAACAGAGCGGCCATCGGCGCGGAAACCTTGTATTCGCCTATCTCGACCGTGCGTATGGCCGCGGCGGCGGTGCTGACCTCTTTGCGCCCTTTCTCGAAGCCCATGTTCTTGGACACCGGGCAGCGGGTTCCAGGCAGCTGGAAGGACGGGTCGCCCTCCCTGCGGCCTTCCACATCCACGTAATGGATGCGGAACCCTTTCATGGCGAAGACGTGGTCGGCCATCTTGGCGGCGGATTCGTCCCCGGTGACCATCAGAACGGATATCCCGGCGCGTCCCATGGCGCTCCCGGCCTCGGAAACCGACGAATACGAGCCTTCGTCGTCCATGAAACCCTTCCTTACGACGCACGGGTTGGAGTATTCCTCGTCCATGATTACCAGCTCCGAGCCCATCTCCACAGCTTCGGATATCGAAACGAACTCGGACATGGGCGACGGGACCGACCTGGAAGTCACCGATGCGGTATCCAGACCTTCGGAAGGACGCATGAACATGAACAGATCGACGCCGTCGGCCGGCCTTCCGGTCTCCGCGGCGACGTAAACGGCGTCGGGGACCGATATCACGTATTCCCTCCCGTCCCCTGGTATATGGTTGTACACTCCGGCGAAAACAGCGTCGGCCAGCACGGATTTCCCGTTCCTGCTGGGCCCGACTATGGCGTTGAAGCCTATGGGGATGCCCCAGCCCTTTATCGGAGCCCCGTTCGGCACGTCGAACTCGGTTATCAGGGCGGGATCGCACGTGAACTCCACGGCGTCTATCATGGGTGCGAGCTCATCGTCCCTGCGGGGGAGCACCGATCCTTCGGCCACGAACGCGCAGAATCCCCTTTCCCTCAGCCCTGCCCTGATGTGGTCGGCATTCTCCGAAGTGAACAGATGGCCGTAGAGCTTCGGCTTCTTGTACGCCGAGAACAGCATGGATTCCGATACGACCGTCGCGATCCTGCCGAAGATGAGCAGCTCCGCGGCGGTGGCATTGACTTTCCCGCCCGAACAAGGCAGATCCGCGGTGAATCTCGCTTCCACATAATGTTCGGTGATGGCTACGGATCCCCTGTCCAGGATCTCCTGCCCCGGCCTGGGCATGAACATCTCTCCCCCGTCCATCTTCGGTATCGGGGAGCGCGCATGCGTCCTGGCGGATTCCCAGAAGCGCCTGGCTATGAGATCGCGGAGCGCCATGCGGCGGGAATCCGTGGAACGCGTATCCTCCGGGAATCCCGCTTTCGCCATCGGCACCCTGACGCGGACTGAAGTGTGCCCGGCCCTGTCGTTCTGGACCGAATCGAAGAAAATCTCGAAATCCTCGAGGGTGAAACTGTTCTGTATGCCCTTGTACTTGGCGAAGGGCTTTCCGTCAGCGTTCTTGAGGGTCTTGCGGAGGACTTCCTCGGATGCCATATTATCACCGTATCCGGATTGACGGAGTATGCTCTTGGATATGTATTTTGGCTGCCGCTCTGCGCCGGCCTGAAACGGCCCCGCATCGGCATGCCCAAAGCTGACGCTCGCGGAGACCCTTCGACCTCCGGCGCCGGGGAATCGCGCCCCTGCCTGAACCTTCTGCGTCAGCGGAATTTGCTGTATCTGTCGAGAAGCCTGCAGATCCTGTCGTACTCCTCTTTGGTCAGATCGCCTGCGTCCAGAAAAGTCCTGACGAATTCCTTCGCGTCTTTGGTCGAGACGCGGGAAGCCTTCGCGATGACGGACGCGAGGAAGGACGATGCCTTGGATGGGTCCATCGAGGATGCCTCGAGGATCTCGTTCATATCGTACTTGAAAGGATTGATCCTGTGGGTATTCAGCATCGCCTGTCTTTTGGTGGACTCTTTGGTCCTCGGCTTTCCGCTGTTCTTTTTGGCTCCGCGAGGGTTGTTCCTGTCCTGCAGAGCCCCGGAACTGCCCGAAGACTGGACGACCACTTTGTTCCTTTTGTTTTCACCGACCAAGATTATAACTCCGATTGGTCGCTAATCAACCGTCCATATTTAAATGGTTCGTACCTTTCTTTAATAATGAAAACACATTGCCTTGGATATGGCGGAAAGAAGGTACGGCAAAAAAATTGAGAAAGGCAGCTCGGCGATGGCGACCTACGCCATTCTTCTGATCGCGACCGTCTTCATAGCCGCATGGGGGCTCATGATGGGCGATATGGGGGATCTGCTTCTCACCGCGCCGGTCATAGTGGTCCTTCTGGTCACGATCTTCTCCGAACGCCATACGATCCATCTGCCGACCCTGACCGTGATCATGATCTGGGCATCGATGATAATGAGCATCATCGGCAGGATTTTCTTCCATGAGAATGCCCTGGCCATATTGGCCAACATCCTCATGGGCATCAACCTGACGCTCATCGGGCTGATCATCGTATTCGTCCTGATAGGCAAGATGCCGGGCGACAGCAAAAAAAGGAGCCTCATAGAATCCCTCGTGGCAGGGTCCATCGCGCTGGCCGTGTTCATGGCCATGCTCATGCTCCAGTATTACATGTCGTTCCTCCTCAGCAAAATGTCCTACCCCACCGTCCCGATGGTGATGGAGCAGATGCGCGACATGCTCATCGGAGTGGCGATAACGATCGTGCTGTACATAGAATTCAGGGACAGCAGGATATTCAAGTATACGCTGGTGGACTTCCTGGAGAACAACAGCGGCGCCCTCGGCCTGGAAGACCAGGGGAGACGCGACATAGCCGATCTGATCCACAAAGGAGAATCCGATTCCCTGGAATTCAAATCCACGCTCAGAACCAACCTGGCCACCGGAGCGGTCGACAAAAGGATGGAGAAAGCCGTCCTGAAAACGCTGGTCGCATTCATGAACACGGACGGAGGAACGCTTCTTATCGGCGTCAGCGACGACGGGGAGGTGTGCGGGACCGACATCCAGAGCTTCGACAACTTGGACAAGATGAACCTGCATCTCACCAACATGATTGCCAGCGCGATCGGCAACGATTATCTGCCGTACATCAGCTTCAGAACGCTGGACTATGAGGACGGGAAATACGTCATCCGCGTCGACTGCCAGAAGACGAAGAAGGCCGTCTTCCTCAGGGAAGGCAAATCCGAGCAGTATTACGTCCGCTCGGGGCCTTCGAGCGTGGAGCTGACCGGAATGAGCCTCGTCAACTACATCAACAACAGATACGGCAGGAACAGATGGCTCCGCAAGCCCGCCCCGGCCATCCCTGTCCCGAAGGAAGAAGACAGCGAAAAGAAAGAGGAATAAAGGGTTTGGAAAGAAGTTTCTGAACCGTGATCAGTTCTTCTTCTCGACAGCGGCCTTGGCCTTTCCGAGCGCTCTCGCGATGTAGATGGTCATGATGACCGCGAGAACGGTGACGATGATCGCATAGACCAGAAGGCCTATGAGGCTATCGTCCGAGTTGAAAACCTGAGCGACTGCGGTCTTGATTGTCTCGTTCCAAGCGAGAGCTGCTACGAGACCGAACGCCGCCGTGATCAGGGCTGCGAAAGTCTCGAGGACCTGGATCTTGAACTCCTGAGATACCATAAACGTGCAGTGGCATAGCCAGTATATGTTTTTGATGGATGGTTTCGGAAGCTGACATGTGCGGGGGAAGGGATTCGAACCCTTGAATCACTAAGAACGGGATCTTAAGTCCCGCGCCTTTGGCCGGCTCGGCTACCCCCGCGGCGCACCGATAATGCTGGAGGCCGATTTTAATCTTAATGCCGGGGAAGGCCGTCCGCGGCGGTTCTTAGGGAAACTGACCGCGAATTATTGCCGTGCCCCGGATTCCGTCATCGTTTCTTCGCGGGATCGCCGGAGCTTCCGGCAAACAGCGGCAGGACGGTCAGAACTGCGCTGCTAAGAGCCGTCTCTTCCCGCAGGTCATCTCCGGGAGAGGAATGGCCAGGCCATCCCGGGCACATCCCTCGGAGTGGAAATCGGTCAGGCGCCATCTTCTCCGCGGAGATCCAGAATCCTCCATACCGAATAGAGCGGGATTCTCGCGACCGGGCCCTCCAAATCCAGATCTTTCAGCGACAGGACCACTGCCCTTTCCGGCTCATACCTGTCGATGAACTCTTTCAGACTGGCCGCACGGTATCTGTCCGAACTTTTTACCTCGATTGGGAGTATCCCCCGGACTGCCACCAGAAAATCCACCTCAGCCTTCCTTTCGGAAGCCCAATATCCCTTTCCGGGACACCCATACGACACCAGCTCGCACATCGCCAGATTCTCGGCCAATCCCCCCATGAACAACGGATCGGCTCTGCCGCTCGACATATCGGAGGGGGTTATGCCGGCCTTGTGCCTCAGAAGCCCGACATCCGCCATGTAAAGCTTGAACATCCTCTCCGAAGGATCGGGCGACAGCGGTATGCGGGGCCTCCCTATCCTTGGGACCTTGTATACCATTCCGGCATCCGACAGCCATTGCAGAGCATCCTCCAGCTCCCCGGATCTGGCGCCTTTTACGGCATGGCCGAAAAAGAATCTCCTGTTCTCGGAAGCAAGCTGAAACGGGATGGAATCCCAGATCATATTGACCTTTTTGATGTCCCTGTCCGGAACATGCTTCAGGAAATCGAACTTGTACGAACGGTCTATGTCTTCGATCACGCGTTCCACTTCCGCCATGGAACCGCTTTCGATCCATTTTTCGACCGCCTCCGGCATTCCGCCGACCATCATGTATTCCGAGTAGACCTTCTTCAGCTCGTCCGCGACGAACTGATCATATGTTTCCGAGCCTATGACCAAATTATGCAGCCTTTCGTTTCTGGCTCTGAGAAACTCGCGGAAACTCATCGGATAAAGATCTTTGAATGACACTTTCCCGACCGGAAACGAACCTTTTCCCTGCAGCCCCAGAAGGGAGCCTGCGCATACTATGCAATGTTCCGGAGAATCCTCGCGGAAAGATTTCAGAGAGGTCAGCGCGCGCGGGCATTCCTGGATCTCGTCGAATATAATCAGAGTATCCTCCGATATATCCATCCCGAGATAGACGGACAGAGATGCCAAAAGCCTGTCTGCCCTGAGATCCCCGTCGAATATCCTGCAGAGAGTCTCGTTCCCCTCGAACTTGAGATACGCGACCGATGAGAACTCCCTCTCTCCGAATTGCTTCATCAGATAGGTCTTGCCGCATTGGCGGACGCCGCGTATTATCAGAGGCTTCCTGTCGGCGGAGCCCTTCCACGCGACCAATTCGGGATACAAATCGCGTTCCATGGGATTGTAATGGAATACATAGTTATAAAGATAATTTCCTAACAAAATTACCATCAAATTTTGTCTTAAAATCAACATTTTCACTATGTAACTATTTGATACAGTCAATCAGGAAGCATTTCGGCGTCCAGATCGGGGATTCTGTGGGACAGGGACGGCCATCGTTCCCGCAGGCACGGAACGCCGGGATAATATACGGAACCGCCATTGCCTACCCATGTCCGGCAGGCCGCGCGATTGGGAGATTGAGAAAGCCGTCAGGGAATGCCTGAAGGCGAAAGGCACATACAAGTCCCTGAGCGCGCTGCATGCGGACGTTTCCGGGATATTGGCCGGCAGGGAGCCGCCGATGGGGACCACCCCGGAAAGGATAAGGAAGATCGGCATCGAAAAGAAGCTGTTCACCGTCGAAATCAGCTATTCCCGGCGCAATTCCCTCTGCGTCTATGAGGATTGCCCGGTGTGCGGCGGGAAGCTTTCGGCCACATACAACCGCACCATCGACGGCGACGGCGTCGCGGTTATGGGCGCGAAATGCTCCAGATGCGGCTACGACGTCAGATCCGGATTCATGAGGCCGTCCAGGTATTCCATAAGGAAGGTCTGAGATGCTTCCGGAGGAGCGCATATCAGCGCTCAGAAAGGCTGAGGCCCTTCTGAACGAGGCCGCCGACCTGATGGATTCCGCCCTGCATATGTCCGGGATGGAAAGCCGCTCTGGCGATGATTCCGCGGCGATCAGGCGCATAGCGTCGTCGGATTCCTATGCGGGCAGCCTCAGGAACATAGCGCTGGACATGGAATATTCCTCGGAAGAGCAGCCGTGCTGGACCCAGCCTCTGACGTCCCCGAAGAACCAGTTCCGGCGACGGCGCCCCGAAAATCATTTTAGCGATACCGATAATCCGGTGCCAGAGGGCCTCCGATGAAGATCTGGGAGTTTGCGAAAGTCAAGGGTTCGAAGATCAAAGTGGACAACTGGATGTCAGACACCATGGGGCTGGTGGACGGCGGATGCGTCTACAGCACGCTTTTCAAGCACCCCGATCAGGGCCCGAAAGACTACGAGATCATCCTTTCCATGTTCCCTCAGGAGAACTACCGCACTCTCACCCACATAACGATGTATCTGGACGATGTCCCCGGATCCAGCGCCCAGGCCGCCAATTTCCTCGCCGAGAAGGAGATCAACATCCTGAATTCCGTCTCGCTGAACGGCATCTCCGACACCGTGATCGTCTGGAAGATGATGGCTGACCTGAACTTCGCCGGCGAAGGCGAGATGCTGATGGAATCCTTCGAAAGCCTGAAGGCCAAGGAAGACCCCTCCGTATCCAAAATCAGAAGGATCGACGTCAAGCCCGCGGAGATAGGGAGGCTTTTCAAGACGGGGCAGAGCACCAGCGGGAAGCAGGAGATCCGCCGCGGATATCCGTCCACCCTCAAGAACGGATGCTTCGACGTGGCGGAGCAGTACGGAGACGTGCTCGGGGACGTTGACGGCAAGAATGCCCTCATAACAATCGACGCCGACTCATGGATAATGTCGGCCACTTTCTTCAAGCCGGACACCAAGCTGGTCAAGGCATGCATAACCATCCCCGACTGCCCCGGCGGCATCACCCAGGCCCTCGGAGTCATCGCCGACTGGAACGTGAACCTGATCTCGGTGTTCAGCAAGATCAAAGTCTGCTACCAGCAGATGTATCTTGAGCTCTTCATGGACATCGGGAAGAGCAGCATGACCGCCGCGGACATCAGGGAAGCCCTGCCGAAAGCGATGTCCAACCTCAACGGGGTCTTCGAACTGGCGGAATTCACCGAGCTCAACTGACAGGCGGCCGGATAAGATCCGCTTCCGGAGCCTGTTTATCCCGTTTCCGGATACAAAAACGCGCGCATTTATAAGTATATCCTAATGCGGTTACATCTGACATGATTGTATCCGGATACTCCCGCATCGACACCACGCTCCGGCCCGGCTCTTTCCTTTCCGTCGTGTACGTGTCGGAAGAGGAAGGCGACGGCGCGTATGCTGACGAGATATCCGCGAGGATACACGCGGACATAGACGCCATCGACGGCGTGGCGGTAGCGTCGAAATCAGGGGATCCATTGTCTATGCCCGGGATCCACAGGATCCTCAGGAAGCTGAAGATGCCGAACCGCGACCTGATGCTCATAACTTCCGGAGGGGACTACAGCGTTCTGGACGATCTCGTCGGCGCGGGATACGTCAACTACGTCGACCTGATCGCCGACGGGCCTCTGGACAAATCGCAGCAGGAATGCATCAAAATCCTCGACAACTGCGGATGCCCTTACATGGTGACCGTGGAGATGATCCCCGGAAGGATCTCCGAGTCCGCCCTCAGAGAGCTGGCAGGCTCGATTAGCGGCTCGAAACACCTGATACTGAGGGCCGGAAAGACGGCCGACAGGAAATTCGGGGAGAAAGAGCTGGCATCCCTGGCTAACTCGGTAAAAGGAGCCGCCAAGGACGTCAGGCTGATCGCTTCGTGAACCTCTTGGCTTCGGCCCATATGCCCGGAGCAAGGGAGCGGCTGCTCTTGTTGATGTATCTGAGCGGAGCCTCCGCCTCGCCGGAGAAGCGGTCGATAGCTTTCTGGTCCTTGGAGAATATGCCCGCGGACAGGCCGCATTCGGTGTTCTCCAGCTCCAGGAAAGCGTCGTCCAGAGATTCCACCACTTTGACGTTCAGGATCGGGAATCCGGAGTCCATGAAGCTGAGGTCGTTCTCATCGTCGAGGCCGGCCATCACGGCGAACGGGACGTAGGGGCCCATAGGGGCATCGTCGGAAGGTTCGGCCTTTGCGACGATGTATCCAGCGTTCTCGGCCAGGATTTTCCTGTAGCTCTCCTCGGATTTCCTGGAGATTATCGGCCCGGAGAAGGTCGTGTCGTTCACCGGATCCGATATCGTTAGCTTCCCGACCTCCGCGGACAGCGCGTCCATAAATTTGCGCTGCTCGTCGGCGGTGATTATGACTTTGGAGCAGGAGAACGGCCTCTGGCCGGAATATGCGAACGCCGACTCGGCTACCGCGCGGGCGGCCGCTTTCATATCGGCAGGATGGTACACTATCGCGGGGTTCATCCCCTTGATCTCGTTGACGAAGCCGAGCTCGTCATCCACCTGAAGGAACATCAGGTCCTCGAGCCTCTCGCCCGAGCCCGCCGCTACGACACCCGCCACGCGCATATCGTTGGCGAGATCGTCGGTGGATTTGTCCCTGGTGTCGGTGATGAGGTTCAGGACTCCCCCGGGAAGCCCGGCCTTCTCCGTCAGGCTGTAAAACATGTAGAGAGGCGAAGGGCAGTATCTGGACGGGTTCATGATGACCGAATTCCCGGCGACCATGGCCGCGACGGCATATCCGGCGGGAGCCGCCAGCGGGGAATTGTGCGCGGAGATGACGGCCCATACCCCGGTGGGCTCGCCTGCGATCCCGGCCTTGCCGTCCGCTATGGCCTTCTCCATTATCTCGATGAGCCTGTCGACCTCCAGGAGGGCGTCCTCCCTTGCCATCCCCGCGGCGACGGTCACCGCCGCGGCGTAGAACAGCCTGCGGGCTTTTATCGTCCTCAGCGGCATCTCGAAATACGCCGCCCTCTCCGCGGAAGGCACTTGGGCCCATTCCTTCTGGGTCTTCACGGCGGACGTGACCGCTTCGAGCATTATCCCGTCCTCGGGCTCCTGGAATGCCCCGAACTTTATCGTCTCGTCGATCGGGCTGATGACATCGAACTCCGCGCCGGAGGCGATCATGAAACCGCCGAAATAGCTGGGATAGTCCTTTTTCTCTCCGCTGAGGACCATCATGACATTCTTCTCGTATTCGCGTCCCTCTTCGGTCGTCTGGATGTCCGGAAGGTCTACCATGCGCGGAAGATGGTCGATTACGGGTTAATACATTCGCGTTCCGCGCAGGGGAATCCTCGGTAAACTGCGCTTCTATAGGATGCCAAAGCCGCCAGATTCCCGCCGGGAGCCATCGGCGGGATCCCGCATTCCGGGCCGATCAGGGCGTATCCCATGTCGGAGTACAACTTCGCCTTGCGGACGACGGATTCCGGGTTGCCGAGAAGCAGATCCCTCACCGGATTGGCCCCTCCGATGAGCCTGACGTCTCCCGCGGCCTCCAGAATCCCCTCGGGATCGCCGTCGGTCACCATCGACAGGACATCCTCGCCCAGCGAGAACAGCCCGTCCGATACTTTCCCCGAAGCTTCGCAGCAGTGCGCGGCCCTGAAGGATTCCCTCATGGATCCGAACGCCTTCCTGTCCCCGGGGAGGACCAATCCGTCCACGATGTCCGGAGAAAGCATGCCGGTTCCGGCGGAACATATCATCAGGACGCAGTCGCTCCTCTCGGACAGGGCTTTCCCGTATTCGGAGACGTACGGGACCAGATGCCCGACCCATCTGCGGCATCCTTCCGGATCGTCTATGGTGCCCATCAGCAGGGCCTCCGCCCCCAGAAGGTTCATGGCCAGGAACATGGGGTCCACCATCCCGGCGACCAGGAACACGCCTTTCTCCTCGGCGTCCATCCTTCCGAGGGCTTCGATGACCCTGCCGCACGAGCCCCGGAAGGGGAATTCCTCCGGACTGAAAGGAAGATCCGGATCGTCTCCGATGCTGAACGGCCCCCCGCGTATGGACGGCTGCCTGCTCTTCGATCCCGGATCCACGGAGCAGCCCATGGTCTCGGCTTCCGTGGTTATGGAGAACGGCACGCGGGCGGTCGCGAACCCGTACATCCTGGACAGCTGGAGCGACAGCTCGGCCATCGCCCCGGGATCCCAGTTTGCTTCCGGCCAGAATCTGCCGCAGGCCTCCATCTGCTCGCAGGTTCCGGTCTGGGTGAATACCGCAGGCGGAGCGCCGCCTTCGTGCGAGCCTTCGATGGCATCCGCGATCTCGTCCCTGCCAGTCATGGAAATAAGACGCAGTGCGGATATGAATAAGTTCGCGCCCTTTTGGGAATCACGTAAATAATGCCCGTTCGGTAAGGATGGGCATGAAGAAAGAACCTGTAGTGACGCGGAACTTCGCCGTCTGCTGGGCTGTGATGTTCTTCACCGCGATGATCTTCTTCATGATGTTCACCTGGATGGCCAGCTATTCCGAGAACGGGCTGGGGC
>JAEEGL010322721.1_pt1 | contig 22544 bp, 11 predicted proteins | sample 9134231 | NCBI WGS metagenome assembly JAEEGL01 (sample SAMN16246548, study PRJNA631951) | gut metagenome | biome: gut microbiome; feature: rumen; material: fiber-attached | host: Bos | place: Iran: Karaj | collected 2018-10
AGCTCGGGGTGGCTGTGTTCCTTTTCATATTGCCTGCCCCGGGCCTCTAGACGCTGGATCTCCCATTCCTCACTCGCTGCCCCGAGACTGCACACGACACGGTATCCGCCACAGCTCTTGTCCACCACCTGGACGCTGGTGCTGCCCGACTTGTTGACCTTCCGACGTACAAACATGCCGCAAAGATAGCACGGGACACCCAAAAACGCAAATTTTTGAAAGAGATTCTACTGGAATTTAAGCACTTATAAAATCCCAACTGAAAATCGCGGAAAACAGGAAAATCAATCGTGCCTTTCGACAGGCTCAAGGGCTCTTGCGCCAACCGATTACGATTACTGATAAACAAGAGAAAGGTGCCATGGGGAAACTTATGGCACCTTTCGTATGAAGTATAGGTATCTTATGCTTGTTAGTCTGAAAACAGGTTGGTGAAGAAACGACTTTGTTTCGGTTTGTTGGGTTGGTCTTCATTTTCGTCATGGACATAGGCTAAGGCAATGCAGATGTTGTCGTATCCTCCTGTATCCAAAGCGAGTTCCATAAGTTTGTCGCAACACTCATCGACGTCATGGAAATAAGTTTTCACCACATTTTCAATCGTACGGTTTGTACAGAAACCGCATAATCCGTCGGAACATAACAAAAACACGTCGTTGGGTTGGATAGGATGAATGGTGATATCGGCAGCAGGGGCATCGAAGTCGCCCAATCCTCGTGTGATGAGGTTGCTGTCGGGATGAGTCAAAGCCTCTTCTTCGGTCAAATCTCCCTTGTCGACGAGTTCTTGAACATAAGAATGGTCTTTTGTCAAGGCTTTCAGACCTGAACTTGGATTGAAAACGTAGCATCGGCTGTCGCCACACCAGGCGATGAAAGCCCGATTATCCAATATCCAACAAATGACCAGCGTAGTTCCCATCCCGATAGTATCAGGATGCTCAACCATATACTCATTAATGCATCTGTCGGCAGCTGTTACTGTGTCTTGAAGGAATGCTTTAATTTTTTCTTCTGAAGCAATGATAGAAGTGATATCCGAAGAATTGAAGGCATTTTGTAGGCTTTCAACAGAGAGTCTTGAAGCTACTTCACCGGCATTGGCACCTCCCATGCCGTCAGCCACAGCTAAAAGAGTGCCGTATGGTCCTAGCTCGACGCAATCTTCGGTTTTCTCCCAATTGGGATGACTCAAGTCAGGGCAGATGATGAAGGCATCTTCGTTTTGGTCGCGTTCTTTGCCAATGTCAGTTTTGGCAGTAATAGAGATTTTCATAACAAAGATATTTTAGAATCTCCACTGTTGTTCTTCAGTTTTTTTCTTGATGTTGACACTTTCTTTGTGCTTATTCTTTGATGAAGGTTTGTTGTAAGTGAGATTAAATCCAGTTGAGATAGGGGAACATCCATTTTCAAGGACCTCGATGGTAATCTCGTTAAGCCCTTCTTTAAGGTCGAAAATTGTGCATTTATAACGTGTGCTTGACAAAGCTTCGCACTCTGAATACAACGAATCTGTCACGATGTTAACAGTAAAGGGATAGACGTCGTCACCTGGAAACCTTTCCGCAATTAGATCAAAAGTAAAGGTCACCTTGCCTTTGTTGATGGCTTTTCCTGATTCGTTGACCTGGATGGTAATGTATTTGTAATGCCAAGCATTTGTTATTAATTCAAAAACGGGAAATCTGATTCCATCTGAGACAATCTGAAAGGGATAAGTGATTTCAGTCATGTTTTCATCCAAATTGTCAGGAAAGTTGAGTGTACAACCTTTTGTGTATTGGATGGAATTACCTCTTGGAGTATTCTTGAATTCCCTTGAGATTTGGTCAATGGAGCAATTCGGGTCAAGACTTTCGATATAAGTTGTTTCAGATGGAATATAAGAAGGCATATCGAGACGTAGGGTCGTGTTGAAAGTCTGATGACGAAATCCAATGGCATTTCTTTCATTAAGTTGTGGCTCAAATTTTTTATCCTCTACAATGTGAATCAAGCCTTGTTTTCCTGATGTCTTCACGAAGGCTTTGTGACCGAAACAATCATAGATGGCTTCAAATTGTTCAGGTAGTATTACAATACCATTAATGGAACAGCCGAACAGATTGTTTTTCCTGGTGATTTTTAGTGGAGAGTTCTGTTTTTCTTTAGTGGTTTGAAGGATTTGGAAGGGAATACGGTGGGAAGTGGGACCTATTTCCAACGGAACCAGTCTGGAATTGAATCTACAAGAAAACTCATCTGATTTCGATTTTCCGCATTCCATATATAAGATGAAATCGGAATTATCCAATTCAACCAGGCATTTTGATATTTTTCCGTCAAGTTTGGCTTGCTTTTCCGAATCTCCGTTTTCGTCAGTCGCAAACAGAACAGGTTCGAGTTCCCTTTCTCCTTTAAAGTAATAGACTTTATGCTTTGCCACAACGATGCCAATACCCTCGTCATTTACAGAGGAGATGAATTCCAAATCATCATGGGAAAAAGTTTTGCCATTGTAGGAAAAAGCCAGTTTCTGCCTATCTGTATTGATCAAAAAATTGTATGTTTCTTTAGGCCTGTCAGGGTTTGTGTTATTGCACGATGAAAAGCCATGATGGAAAGGATAGGCATTAATGATGCCGTTTTTGTTAAGCTCTCCTTTTGAGTTGGCAAAGTAATAACTGTTTCCATTTTTCACTGTCAGATACCCATCCGAAAAGTAGGGATAATCGTGCGCAATGGAACAATTCTCAAGAGGGATGAATTTGCCGTTAACAGCGTAAAATCCAGTGATTTTATCAGAGTTTTTTTCGGTAGCGACGGCAAAACCTTCTTCAAAAGGATACAATTTGTCGGATGTTTTGAAGAGGCGTTTTCCATCAGGGGTCCATACGATTGTCTCATTGAGTGAATCAGTGATGATGAGATTGGCTCCCGAAGCGAAATATATACTGTCATAATCAGGATGGATGATCCAATGGGCCACTTGGGCGTTGACTTGGCTTGCCATTAACAATACAAGCAATATGATGATGGATTTTCTCATATCTGAACAATTTGGTTGAGGGATAATCTTTGTTTTTATGGATATTGCTACTTGCTTTTTTATTCTCTATTTAAAATGTTTCGATTGAAGTTGATGTCTTCTATCATTTTTTTCGACAACGAATCGTCATTTGACTTATATATCCAGTATTCTGCCATGTCTAAATGCTTTCTTGCTTCATCGGCGTCCACTTTGTTTTTCGAGTCTTTTGAACCTTCAGCTGCGCCATAGTAGCAAGCCAAACGATATGCGGCTAATGCGTTGATTTCGGGATAGAGCGTGTCCTTTATTTCCAATATGGAAGAAAGCAGAGCCTTAGCCTTTATGTTGTAGTTGTCATCGATGGGGAATTTGCTTTTGGTCATTTCTATTCCGAGAAGGTTTTTCCTTTGACACGACAGGGAATCAGAATACCACCCATAAGTGAAGGCCATTTGATACATGGCAGGGATGTATTTGAGGTCGCTAAGGCTATCCATAAATTGCTTGCCTACTTCCAAAGCATCCTTGTCATAAGTGTTCATTTGCTTTAATGCCAGGTCATAAACTTCCTCAACTGTTTTTTGTGGAAGTTCTGGTCTGTTTATTTCTGTCGGTTCTACTGATGTGTTTGTGATTATTGGCTCATTTACTATATCAGGTTTGTTTAATCCCAAAAGATAATAGGCAACAGTCCCAATAAGCAGGCAAGCCAAAAGGCTAAGGGTGATGATGAGTGGTGTCTTGCGCTTTAAAGGGTATTGTTTTGATTGTGCTGCTTGTTTGATTTGTTTCGCGGTGGGTCTATTTTCTGGGTTATATTGGAGACAGGCGTGAATGAGGTTCTTGATGCTGGCAGGCAAACTTGGGAGGGGAGGCATGGACGTGTTCTCGTCTTGGTTTTTACCACCCTCTTCGCCGAAAGGTACATTTCCAGTAAGAATCTCACATAAGGTTGCTCCAAAGCCCCAAATGTCGCTTTCTACTGTGGGTGTGCAATTGTCTTCAAAACGTTCGGGGGCCATATAGGCAAATGTGCCGCTGTGTTCTTCATCATAATAGCTTCCGTGCGAGCCGCTTGTCTTGGCACTGATGCCAAAATCGGTGATGGCATAGTTGTGGTTATTGTCGATGAGGATGTTGGCGGGCTTGACGTCCTGATGGATGATCTGTGGTTGGTTGGAATGTAGTTTTGCAAGGCCAGATGCCACATCTGAGATATATTTCCAAATCTCATCAGTAGTCAGTTTTTTCCCAATGAGTTGTTCTGACGAACCATTCTTGCAGTAAGGCAACACCAGATAGGGAATGTCTTGGTAGATGGCAAAACTGGTGGGTTGGAGCAAATTCTCATGGCGGCATTCGTAAACGATTTTGAATTCATCGCGGAAACGTTGTTCACCTTCGATGTCGAGGGCATTTTTGGGACGATAGATTTTGATGGCCACCAACATGCCAGTTTCATCGGCATTCTCATTAATGGCTGTGCCGTCTTCATCATACTCAGTGTCGATGGTGTTAGTGTCTAAAGCGAGCCATACATCAGCGGTGGCACCGTCGGTACTCAGTGGTCGCAATAGTTTATAATGTCCGTCGAAAAGTTCTCCTTTTCTTGCTGATTCTTCTATAGAAAACATTGCTTACGATTGCTTAATACAATTGGGCTTGAGTCTGAATGCCAACAGGCATGCTTTCTCTCTTGCATGGCGTTGGTATTTTAAGCCGCAAAGATAAGACATTTTGCTTTGCCAGTGTATGCAAGGACGTTTTCTTCTTTTCTTGTATACCTCCGATTCGGCAAAGCAATGACACAAAGTAGCAGTTGGTCTCACGCTTAATAGAAAACCGCAAAAAAGTTACCAGGCAGGGCTGGATAGCGCACTGCCGTGCGCGCCCCGCTCGTTATGTCCTTAACGGAACATGGGTTAGTTCTTGCGGACAGCACGTACAGATTCGCCGTAGCAGCGGCCGGAGTGATACATGAGGCAGCCGTCTGGATTGAAGCCGAAACACCACGCATTGCACGGGAGGAATGGGTGGAGCGAACTAGACCGGTAGCAGCCGTAGCTGCCAGCGCCGTTGAGACCGCTACTGCCGCGGGAGCCCGCAGCGGGCAGGAAGAGGCTGTTGCCGTTAGCGGCAGTGAAGAGTCGTCCATTCACGCCATTCTGAGTTGTCAAAGTAACGGTTGTGTTTTGGTAAAGCTCATTACATTCCTCATCGGTGGGCATGCGCCAGCCACTGCCCCAGTTTGCTGTGGCGGCATCGTCTTCGGCCAGCAGGGTGGTCAGGTTGTCGACGAAGCCATTGTAGCCGCAGCTGGCATCGGTGCAGTACTTGGTCAGCATGTATTGGTCGCCCATACAATACTGGTAGGTGCTCCAATCGTAGATGTCTTTTGGTTGGGTCTCGCCCCAGGCGAAGTAGTCGCCGTATTCCTCAGGGGCATTGGCACCCACATTGCAGGTAGCCCATTTGGTGCCGCTCGGCAGGCCAAGGTCAACGTATTCGTGGCTGCCGCCGCTCGAGAGCGTGGTGAACGACACCTCGCTGCTGTAGGCCGTGCCTTGGCTGTTCACAGCGTATGCTCTTACAAAATATGTCGTGCCAGAGGTCAAGCCTGTCATGTTCACCGTGTAGCTACCCGTGCCTATACCGTTGTAGGCATGGCTGCCGCTGGTGGTCGGGTTGTGGCTCGTGCTCCAACAGATGCCGCGCTCGGTCACCGTGGCACCGCCGTCGCTCGTCACGTTGCCACCGCCTTTGGCTGAAGTCTGAGTGATGTTCGTCACTTGGCTGGTAGTCACCGTGGGAATGGTCACTGCCTGCTGTGTCGTGAAGCTTACCTCGCTTCCATAGCTTGTCCCAGCACTATTGATGGCGTATGCGCGCACGTAGTAAGTGATGCCTGCCGTCAAGCCAGTCATGTTCACCGTGTAGCTACCCGTTCCCGTGCCGCTGGTGGCATGGCTGCCGCTGGTGGTCGGGTTGTGGCTCGTGCTCCAGCAGATGCCGCGCTCGGTCACCGTGGCGCCTCCGTCACTTGTTACGTTGCCACCTCCTGTGGCAGTGGTTTGGGTAACATTGGTCACCTGACTGGTGGTCACCGTTGGGGCGCTGATGTTTTGTGAAGTGGTGAAGTCCACCTCGTTGCCGTAGCTGATGCCAGCACTGTTCTTGGCGTAGGCCCTCACGTAGTAGTGCGTGTTGGCTGTTAAGCCCGTCATGTTCACCGTGAAAGTGCCAGTGCTCGTGCCGCTGGTGGCATGGCTGCCGCTTATCGTGGGGTTGTGGCTCGTGCCCCAGCATACGCCGCGTTCAGTCACGGTGGCACTACCATCGTTGGTCACGTTGCCGCTGCCTTGGGCTGTGTTTTGGCCGATGTTCGTCACCTCGCCCGTCGTCACCGTGGGCAGGTTGGCTTCCGTGGTCAGCGTCTTCTCGCTGCCGTAAGCCGTGCCTGCACTGTTAGTGGCGTAGGCACGCACATAGTAGGTGGTGCCTGGTGCAAGGTCAGTCAGCTCCACCGTGAAGGTGCCGAGGCCAGAGCCGCTGCTGCCATGGCTACCGTCAATGGTAGGGTTGTGGCTCGTGCTCCAGCACACGCCGCGCTCTGTTATCTCCAATCCGCCATCGCTTGATACGTTGCCAAGGCATTGGGCGGTGTTGTTGGTGACATTGCTGATCTCAACGGTCGAAACCTTTGGCAATGATGTACTACCACTCGTTTGGAAGTTCAGCTCCTCGCCAAAGCTGATACTTGTGGCACTTTTTGCGTATGCACGCACATAATATACGGTGCTGGAGGTCAGATTCTCCATGCGGATAGTGTAAATGCCCAAGCCGCCACTGGCATGCTGTATGGTCTCGTCGTCCATGGTCGGATCGCCGTAGTTGTTAAAGCAGATGCCGCGCTCGGTCACCTCTTGGCCACCATCCGAAACCACCTCGCATTTTATGCGGAAAGTGGTGCTGTCGATGGCCAATACTTCCAAGGTCTTCACTGTCGGTACGGCATCCAGCGTGGTGAAGCTCTTGGTTTCAGTCAGGTGCGCATCATTTGTTCCGAAGTCAATGGAATAGCGGTAATAATACTCGGTGCTTGGTTTCAGACCTCCCACGCTGACGGAAAACTCCGTTCCTTCCATCTGCATTTCGTAGGCGTTGGCTTCAATGAGGCTTTCCTTTTCCCCGATGTTGACTTTCATCCTTTTCACCGTTCCAGCAAAGGAATAGGAGCCGGTGATTCTGACACTGTCTGCCGTGGAAACAACCTTTTCCCTTTCAATTTCGAAGGAATCAACGTCGAGGTCTTTGTTCTTACAGGCGGGAAGTCCTATCAGTGTCAAAAAGAATACTGAAATAAACAGTCTGTATGACTTGTTTTTCATAACACTTGAAATTTTCTTATTAATTGTTTTTTTTCCAAAACCAAACAGATACACGACAGAAACCATGGCTGTACTGACTTTGCTATCGAAATTGCCATCCAGAGAAGTTGCCCTCAACTAGAGCTGGATGCCAATAAGATACTTCCTCTCTTTTTGCTTTGCCAGTGTATGCAGGGGCTTTTTCTTCTTTTCTAACTAGAGAAGTTGCCCTCAACTAGAGCTGGATGCCAATAAGATACTTCCTCTCTTTTTGCTTTGCCAGTGTATGCAGGGGCTTTTTCTTCTTTTCTAACTTTCTGTCCGCCTCCAATTGAATTGTTATTGAGCGGAATGAAAATATGAATCGTATTTTTGTTATAGTACCTTCGCCAAAACTATTACACACCTAATGACAAGCTCATATTTGATTTGCGTTACTACAAGACATCAATTTTCAGCAGGAGTAACGAGACGAACACTCATGCCATTGCAGCGACTAGCGTTAACACCCCAACCCCAACCATTTCCGAAAAATAAATTAGCCGCTACTGCACTATTGAGCTGCGTAGTCGAGCAGTAGAAGCCTAAGCTGTTCACATAAAGAATCAAAGTTCCATTGCGGTAGCCTGCGGCAGGCAGAAAAACGGCTCCATTGTTCTCCATCAATTCAAAATCCGTCGCATTATACTCGTTATCCCAACTCACGTATGCCAGATTGTTTATGTCTACGGGCTGCGTCACTCCAATTGGATGCGTGTAGTTGTCAGGGAATAATATCAAGCCATGCACATTGCTCACCTTTGCCCTTGTGCATCGGGCATTCTCTGTACCGTTCACAGTAGATGCGCTGCGGGTGAATAAGACATACTCCCACTCCTCACGGGTCAAAGTCCGCCAAAGACCTGCCTGACCGCCTCCGTTAGAAATGACATTGAACACACCCCAGTCAGCATTGGCGTAAGTGCCTGTGAGATTGTATGTGTATGATGCTCCATCAGTAGGACCATACCCATAACCTAGGCCTTCATTTCCGTTATTCTCCGTATTATATGGCTGGTAGTACACATTGCCGTTTGGCCATCCGCTGGTGCCCCAGCCGAAGAGGCTAATGATATTTTGGTTTGCATAGTTCTCTCCAACATTCTGTCCTTGGGTTTCCACCATATCGTATTGGTGTTCCATAAACGACCAAACTTGTGTTGTCTTGTTGTACTGCAAGTTGCCCCTTGAGAAGTACACTTGGTCGCCATTGGCGTTTATGGTGAATTGTCCATTTATCGCGCCTTGGGGGACGGTAGACTGGAAGTTAGCCACTAGTGTACGGTCACCAGTCACCGTGAAGGTGTAGTTGGCATTAGTGGAGACCACATTGTCATTCTCGGTCCAGTTGACGAATGTATAACCATTATTGGCTTCAGCCGACACGGTACAAGACTGGCCTTGCTGGTATGTACCTCCACCTGTAACATTTCCTCCATTGGGCGGATTAGCAGAAACAGTTATGTTGTAACTTGGTATTTGCAAAGTGGTAAAGCTTACTTCACTGCCGTAGCTTGTTCCTGCACTATTGGTGGCGAAGGCTCTAACATAATAGGTTGTGTTTGCGGTTAGATTGGTCATTTGCACTTGATACATACCCAAACCAGCTCCTCCAGAGTTTTGGCTGTCATTGATAGTTGGGTTATGGCTTGTACTCCAGCAGATGCCGCGCACGGTCACGGTGGCTCCGCCATCGCTGGTAACGTTGCCGCCACCTGTGGCCGTGGTCTGTGTAACGTTGGTCACCTGGCTGGTGGTCACCGTTGGGGCACTCACGTTTTGCGCCGTGGTGAAGCCCACCTCGTTGCCGTAGCTCACGCCTGCGCTGTTCTTGGCGTAAGCCCTCACATAGTAGTGTGTGTTGGCCGTCAGACCATTCATACTTACCGTGAAGCCTCCTGTGCCCGTGCCGTTGTGGTCATGGCTGCCGCTGATGGTCGGGTTGTGGCTCGTGCTCCAGCATACACCGCGCTCCGTCACCGTCGCACCGCCATCATTGGTCACGTTGCCGCTGCCTTGGGCTGTGGTCTGCGTGATGTTGCTCACCTCGCCTGTAGTCACCGTGGGAAGTGCGGCCTGTGTAGTCAGTGCCTTCTCGATGCCGTAGGCCGTACCTGCGCTGTTGGTGGCGTAGGCGCGCACATAGTAGGTGGTGCCGGGTTCGAGATTAGTCAGCTCAACGGAAAAGGTGCCTGTACCTGTGCCGCTGCTATTGTGGCTACCGCTGATGGTCGGGTTATGGCTCATACTCCAGCAGATGCCGCGCTCCGTCACAATGGCACCGCCAGAATTGGTTACCTCGCCGTGTACGGTTGTACCGTTGATGTTGCCCGTCACCACCGTGGGTAGCGTGGTTGCCGTGGTGAAGTCCTTCTGCTCGCCGTAGGTGGTGCCTTGGGCATTGGTGGCGTAGGCACGTACATAGTACTTGGTGCCAGGCATGAGGTTGGACAGGCTCACGGTGTATTCTCCCGCGCCCGTGCCGTTGGGGGCATGGCTGCCGCTAATGGACGGACTAGGATTAGTGCTCCAGCAGATGCCTCTTTCCGTCACCGCGCTGCCGCCTTGGTCAGTCACCTTGCCATGGCCCTTGGCCGTAGAGGAGGTGATGTCGGTTATGTTGAGGGTCACCACCACGGGCAGGCCTTCCAAGGCCGTGAAACTCACCTCCGCGCCGTAGGCCGTGCCTTGGGCGTTGGTGGCGTAGGCACGCACATAGTAAGTGGCATTGGGGGTAAGGTTGGTCATGCTTACCGTGTAGTTGCCCATACCTGTTCCGCTGTTACCGTGTGTGCCACTGATGGTAGGATTGTGGCTGGTGCCCCAACAGACGCCGCGTTCGGTCACATTGCTGGCACCTTGGTCGGTCACCTCTCCACCTCCTGTTGCGCTTGTGGCTGAGATGTTGGTAAGGGCAGAGGTGGTCACGGTGGGCAAACCTGTGGTGGTGGTGAAGGTCAGTTCCTCGCCGTATGATGTACCTTTTTCATTGGTGGCGTAGCAACGTACATGGTAGGTCGTGTTGGGCGTGAGGCCGTCGATGTTCACGGTGAAGTTGCCCGTTTCCGTGCCTTCGGCTACAGCATTGTGGACGTTTATGGTGGGGTTAGGCTCGAGGCCCCAACAAGCGCCGCGCTCTATGAGTTCAAGGCCGCCGTTGCTGGCCACATTGCCCAAACAAGTGGCGGAGTTGAAGGTCACGTTGTTCAACTCAACTGTTGAGACCTGTGGCAACAAGCCAATGCCTCCAGTGTGAAACTCCAACACATTGCCCAAACTCGTGCCGGTGGGGTTTTTGGCGTATGCACGTACATAGTAGTGGGTGTGCTCGGTCAAATTGGTGATTCGACAGCTGTAATCTCCGACACCTGCCGGTGAATAATGTAGGGTGTCGTCGCTGAGATTTGGATTGCCATAGGTGTTCCAACAGATGCCGCACTCAGTCACTTGTTGTCCCCCATCTGATTCCACTTTACAATCGACGCGGAAAGTGGTGCTGTCGATGGCCAATATTTCCAAAGTCTTCACTGTCGGTGTTTCTGTTACGGCATCCAGCGTGGTGAAGCTCTTGGTTTCAGTCAGGTGCGCGTCATTTGTTCCGAAGTCGATGGAATAGCGGTAATAATAATCGGTGCTTGGTTTCAGACCTCCCACGCTGACGGAAAACTCCGTTCCTTCCATCTGCATTTCGTAGGCGTTGGCGTCAATGAGACTTTCCTTTTCCCCGATATTGACTTTCATCCTTTTCACCGTTCCGGCAAAGGAATAGGAGCCGGTGATTTTGACACTGTCTGCCGTGGTAACAACACTCTCCCTTTCAATTTCGAAGGAATCAACGTCGAGGTCTTTGTTCTTGCAGGTGGGGAGTCCTATCAGCGTCAAAAGGAATGCCGTAATAAACAATCTGTATGACTTGTTTTTCATAACGCTTGGATTTTTCTTATTAATTGGTTAATGGGGATTCTTTACAAAACAATTGTCTCTCTCGCATAGTGGTGATGTTTTATGCCGCATAAGATAAAACATTTCTAGCTTTCCTCCCAGCCTCCCAACAGAATTGTTATTGGGCGGAACGAACTAAGCGGACAGAATGACCAGTAGACCTATTATTGGTATAAAAGCCCAAAAAGTTGTTGCCCTCGGTATTGATTCCAAAACTTAAAGCAGTCGCATAATTGCCATTATTGGTATTCCAATATGAAGACGACCAATAATAGCCCCGGTCACTCACTTGGAAAAGATAAGTTCCACTAGTCCCACCACGACAACCAGCTGCAGGTAGAAAGACTGCTCCTGCGTTTTCAAGGATAGCCCATTGAGATAAGCTTATCACGTTGCTACTGAAGCTGGCATCAGGACTGTTCGTACTACTTAAAGTAAAAGTTGTAGCACTCCAATTGTCTGGTAACAAGATTAGGCCATTGATATTGTTTACTTTAGCCTTGGCATAACGTATACCAGAAGTAGTGTTACGGGTGTTGCATACACAATACCATTCTCCATAGGTCAGTGTGCGCCAATAATTCGTTTGGTTGCCTCCATTGCTGATAGGGTTGTATCCCCAATCGGCTTGGCCAGTTTGGTCAAAGAGATTATAAGTTTCACTACCATAAGCAAAATAATCATTTTGGTTGGTGCTGGTGCTCCAAGGCTGGTAGCATACTGCTCCATGGTTGTAGCCGCTTGTTCCCCAACCAAACAAGTCAATCCATCCGTTGTAAGTTTGTGAGATGTTGGCATTGCCTTCGCCAACATAGTCGTATTGGTTGGTGGCGAAACGCCAAGTGTTGGTGCTGGCCCTGTATTGCAGATTGCCTTGGGAGAACCAAACTTGTTGTGTGGCACTTACGGAAAAGAGGCCGTTTATGGCACCAGTGGGGGTGGGTTGTATGGTGGTGAAATTCACCTCTGAGCCATAATTGGTTCCTGTATTGTTAATGGCATATGCACGCACATAATAGGTTGTGCCTGCCGAAAGCCCTGTCATATTCACCGAGAATGAGCCTGTGCCTGAGCCACTGTTGGCATGGCTGCCACTGATGGTTGGACTGGGGCTGGTACTCCAACAAACGCCTCGTTCAGTCACATTGATGCCACTGCTCACATTAGCGGTAGCTGTGGCCGAGGTTTGCGTGACGTTGCTAATTTGAACGGTTGACACTGTGGGCAGATTGGGCAAAGTTACGAACATTACTTCATCGCCGTAAGCCGTACCCCCGCTGTTGGTGGCGAAAGCACGCACATAGTAAGTGGTGTTGGCAGTTAAGTTGGTCATATTCACCGTGAAGTTGCCTGTTCCCGCACCGCTGCTTTGGTGGCTATTGTTGGTAGTCGGGTTATGGCTCGTACTCCAGCAGATGCCACGCACGGTAACAGTCGCGCCACCGTCATTGGTCACATTGCCGCCGCCCGTGGCCGAGTTTTGCGTGATGTTGGTCACAGGACTGGTGGTCAGGGTGGGCAGATTGGGTAAAGTTACGAATGTAACTTCACTGCCATATTGTGTGCCTGCGCTATTGATGGCATAGGCACGCACATAGTAAGTGGTGTTAGCAGTTAAGTTGTTCATATTCACCGTGTAGTTGCCAGGACCAGTACCACTGGTGGCATGGTTTCCGCTGGTGGTCGGGTTGTGGCTCGTGCTCCAGCAGATACCGCGTTCCGTCACATCGGCACCTCCTGTAGAGGTCACGTTGCCTCCACCAGTAGCTGTGGTTTGCGTGATGTTGGTCACAGGGTTGGTTGTCACCGTCGGCAAATTGGAAAGGGTTGTGAAAGTCACTTCTGCTCCATAGGCTGTGCCGGTGCTGTTGGTGGCGAAGGCTCTAACATAATAGGTTGTGTTTGAGGTTAGACTGGTCATTTGTACTTGATACATACCCAAACCAGCTCCTCCTGAGCTATGGCTGTTATTGATAGTCGGGTTGTGGCTGGTACTCCAGCAGATGCCGCGTTCCGTCACAGGGCTACTACCGGCATTGGTCACATTGCCACCACCCGAAGCAGTGGATTGGGTGATATTGGTCACCTGGCTTGTGGTTACTGTAGGAAGTGAACCTGGGGTGGAGAAACTTACTTCATCGCCATAACTTGTCCCTTGGCTGTTGATGGCGTATGCACGCACATAGTAGGTTGTTCCTCCTGTCAATCCGTTCATTATGCAGGTGTAATTGCCAGGTCCCGTACCATTTGAGATATGACTACCGCTTGTGGTAGGATTGTGGTTAGTGCTCCAGCAGATGCCGCGTTCCGTCACCATTGCACCGCCGTCATTGGTAATATTGCCACCACCTGTGGCTGAGGTCTGCTGAATGTTGGTCACTTGGGCAGTAGTCACCGTTGGGGCACTGATATCTTGAGAGGTGGTGAAACTCACCTCATTGCCATAAACAATACCCGTGCTATTTTTGGCATAAGCTTTTACATAATATTTCGTGTTAGTCGTTAAGCCGGTTATGTTCACCATAAAGTTGCCCAATCCTCCTGTGCTGGCATTGGAATGGCTATTGGTTATGGTGGGGTTGTGGCTGGTGCTCCAGCAAAGACCGCGTTCCGTCACGGTTGCGCCACCATCATCAGTCACATTGCCGTTGCCTTGGGCTGAGGTCTGCGTGATATTTGACACTTCACCTGTAATCACCGAAGGCAGATTAGCCGTAGTGGTGAAGTTTAATTCGTTGCTGTAAGCTGTCCCTACGTTGTTGGTGCCGTAAACACGCACATAGTAAGTGGTGCCAGGCTCAAGGTTGGTCAATTCCACAGTGAAACTACCAATTCCTGAACCTCCACTTGCGTGATTACCGCTGGTGGTCGGGTTGTGGCTTGTGCTCCAACAGACGCCATGTTCTGTCACGGCTGCACCTCCATCACCTGATACTTTGTAATTAACTGTCGACCCATCAATACTGATGATTTGCACCGTAGGGAGAGTGGCTTGAGTTTGAAAATCCATCTGCTCGCCGTAGGCTATGCCTTGGTCGTTCTTAGCGTAGGCACGTACATAGTAATACGTGCCAGGTGCGAGATTTGTTAGACTTATGGTATATTCTCCTATACCCGTGCCGCTGTTGGCATGACTATTATTAACGGTCGGACTAGGATTAGTGCTCCAGCAAATGCCTCTTTCCGTCACTACACTGCCGCCTTGGTCGATTACTTTGCCGTGGGCCTTGGCATTAGAGGCTGTGATGTCAGTTACTTCGAGCGTTTGCACCACAGGAAGGCCTACTATGGCGGTAAAGCCTACTTCTGCGCCATAAGCTGTGCCTTGGGCGTTAGTGGCATAGGCGCGAACATAGTAAGTTGTGTTGAGCGTAAGACCTGTCATGCTTGCGGTGAAGTTACCCAAACCAGAGCCGCTATTGACATGACTGCCGCTGGTAGTTGGGTTATGGCTCGTGCTCCAACAAATGCCTCGTTCCGTCACATTACTTGCCCCCTGGTCGGTTACCTCACCGCCACCTATAGCGCTAGTGGCGGTAATGTCAGTGATTGCTGATGTAGTCACAGTGGGTAAGCCTTGAGTGGTGGTGAAGGTCAATTCCTCGCCATAGGATGTACCTTTTTCATTGGTGGCGTAGCAACGCACATGGTAAGTAGTGTTGGCTGCAAGTCCTATTATCGTCACGGTGTAGTTGCCTGTTTCCGTGCCATCGGCCACGGTGTGGTGTATGTTGATGGTGGGATAAGGCTCGAGGCCCCAGCATACGCCACGCTCGGTGAGTTCGAGGCCACCGTTACTGCTCACATTGCCCAAACAGGTGGCTGTGCTGAAGGTTACTTCGCTTACTTCAACTGTGGAGACTTGCGGTAATAAGGCTTCGCTTCCCGTGCGGAAATCCAACACTTCTCCAAGACTGATGCCAGTAGCGTTTTTGGCGTATGCACGTACATAGTATTTTGTGGATGTGGAAAGGTTTTCCAAACGTAGAGTATATTGGCCCAAGCCACCATTGGCATGCTGTATAGTCTCGTCATCCATCGTCGGGTCGCCGTAAGTGTTCCAACAGATGCCACGCTCAGTCACCTCTTGGCCACCATCCGAAACCACCTCACATTTTATGCGGAAAGTGGTGCTGTCGATAGCCAATATTTCCAAGGTCTTCACTGTCGGTGTTTCCGTTATGGCATCCAGCGTGGTGAAACTTTTGGTTTCTGTCAGGTGCGCGTCATTCGTTCCGAAGTCAATGGAATAGCGGTAATAATACTCGGTGCTTGGTTTCAGTCCTCCCACGCTGACGGAAAACTCCGTTCCTTCCATCTGCATTTCGTAAGCGTTGGCGTCAATGAGGCTTTCCTTTTCCCCGATGTTGACTTTCATCCTTTTCACCGTTCCGGCAAAGGAATAGGAGCCAGTGATTCTGACACTGTCTGCCGTGGTAACAACGTTCTCCCTTTCAATTTCGAAGGAATCAACGTCGAGGTCTTTGTTCTTGCAGGCGGGAAGTCCTATCAGTGTCAAAAGGAATACCGAAATAAACAGCCTGTATGACTTGTTTTTCATAACGCTTGGATTTTTCTCATTAATTGGAGTTCTTTCCAAAACCAAACAGATACGCGACAGAAACCATGGCTGTACTGACTTTGCTGTCGAAATTGCCTGCCAAAGGAACGATTCCCAAGTTGTATCTTAGGTCGAACATAAGATGGACGGGAGTCTTGTAGGCGATTCCTGCGGTAAGCATGATGTCGCTGCTCGACAATTGGCCTGTGTTGAGGACAACATTTTCCAATTGCAGCTTTTCAGGGCTGCATTTTAGGGTTTTTGTTAAGGTCGGCCCTACTTCAATGGCTAAAGAAGGCATAGGATAAAACTGGGCAAGAATTGGCACTTCAATACATTGCATCGTCAGGGTTGTATTTATGCCTTCCAAACCAAGTTTGCGGATACCGTACATTACTTCGGCTTCAATACCAAACCAGCCCGTTCCGCCAGGACTGGTCGAATAACGCCGTCCCAAATGCATGTTGGTAGAAAGCCCAAACTGATAGGCCAAGCCGCTATTGAAACTAAAGCTGTAGTTTGTCGGTTGGGTCGCAACGGTAAGCCCCGCTCCGACTTTGGGATCAAGTTCAAACCTGTAAGATTTATCTTGTACTGAGCCACCCCAATCCCATTCTTCTTGTGAGAAAAGGGCTTGGCACGCTAACAGTGCCAACACGATGAAAAAGAGTTTCTTGTGCATAATATGGTTGATTTTTCAATTTATTCGATGAGGTCGAAAGGTTTCAACTCGATGTTTGAGGTTTTTGTTCCAATGGTTTGTTGTCCAATTTTCACTGTCACGCTTGTTTTCACAGTTTCACGTTCGTTTACTTTGAAAGTGATGGAGAATTCTTTCTTTTCACCGACCGACAATGTCGCTTCTTGGTTCGACAGGTCACTGGCAAGGCTGTTTTTTGATCCGCTTTGAAACACGGGGGAAGCAAAAGTGACCGAAACTTTTTGAGGTTTGTCGGATTTGTTAGTCACGATTGTCTTAACTTTCAAATGGTTGTCAGAGCCGGCATATTCAGTGGCTTTGGAAGGAGCACTGAAATCAAGAGCGGCAGTAGGGGTACGATTGACTTTTTTCATAATGGTTTCTTCCCATAACAGAAGGCCATCCATCCCAATTTCTGCTTTTATTGCGCATGTTTTGGCGTTTTTGCCAACAAATGGAGTAAAGGTATAGGTGTTTTGCTCCAATTGGATAGGCTTCAAGGTTCCGTCTCCGTTGTCGAATTTAACTTGAAGCAGTGTTGGATCCAATGTCTCAGGGATGTTTAGGGTATAATGAAACTCCGTTATTTTGTTGGAACGGATGAGGATGTCCGAGTTTTCAATGCTGCTTGAGAAGTTGCCTTCAACCAGAGCAATAATGCCGTACTTGCCATCAATTGCGACAATTGCGCAGTCGTCGGCAAAAAGACCGGCATATGAGAATTGGGCAGGTACAATGATGTCTTGGTCATTGTTTTTATAGCCATAAAGACCATCAGAATAGTACAAAGAGGCAATGGAATCGAAAGTAGGGGTGTCATTGCGTGTTGGGGTAATATCCGGGACGCCCTCGTTGAAAGCAAAGTCGTAATCACGATAGGGCTTCCCTTTTCTTTTTGTGTATGTTCTAATGGCCCTGCCACTTGGGTTGATGACGGCAAAATCGTTTTGACCATTTTTGGTATAACCTACCAATGCTTCGCCTTTTTCATTGAAATTGGTTCCGATGGACAAATCCCCGTAGTGAAATTGTACAATCATATAAGAACCTTCTTTGTCGATAAAAACGGTTCTCTCTTTCTGTGATTCCACACAAGCCCACCCATGAACGAAAGGTCGGGTTTTCTTGAATTTGCAGGGAATGCTGTTGACTCCTCTTGTGTTGAGATACCCTTGGTTGCCTTTTTCGTCGGCAACGGCAAGAAGACCTTCCGAAAAATGGGAATAGAAAGTGGCAAAAAAACTGCCATTCACCTCAATGAAGTCATGGTTTTCTTCTACAAGATAACCAATGATTTGGAAATCAGCTCCTTTCTTGTTGAGGACAAGAGCCAAACCTTCCGTAAAATCGGTTATGGAATCGGCTTCTAAAGGAAGAAGCCTCTTTCCTGAAATGTCGACAAGTTGTATTTTGTCGTTTTTTGAACATTTGAAAATATCCTTATTGTAGTAAGAGATGGTGTCGTAGTCAGGTTGCGATAACCATTTCACGGTTTGGGCTGACGTGGTGAAGACAGAGAAAAGAACGAAAGCTATAAGAATGTAGAAGTGTTTTTTCATATATCTCAAGGATTAATCGTTTTGCGGCTTTTTGGCTATGCTGCCTTCTGTCCGCTGTTTGCCTTTGGTCAAGTAATTCCTGTAGAGATTCGCTTTGGGGTCGTTGTTGTTCCCTAAGGCTTTTTCTCCTTGTTCGAAACACCAGCGTGCGTAGGCCAGGTTTCGTTCGCATCCGCGTCGGTCACCTGACAGGAAGTCGCTTCCGAGCTGATAGAGCATAACATAATCGTATTCGTTAAGTTCAAAGGCTTGCATCAACAATTTGTGTGCCTGTTGGTTATCGGGTTGAATACCGCAATATGCACGCATGGACTTCCAGTTTTTGTCATAAAACAATGTGTCACGGTCATCGGAAGTGTCGAAGTAGAGACGGCTCATCAGGAAAGTGGCTTGATAGTCTTTCTGTTCAACCAAAGATTGGAGCAAATCAAATCCTTGTTGGGCGGTATTGTAGTTTGACAGCAGTTGCTCGGCATTTGCGTAATCAGCTACAACAGAAGGCTCGTCAAGATTTTCATTCTGTCCTTTCGGGATGAAATAAACTATTGCTGCGATGGCAATGACGCATAACGCAATCAGAAGAGGTATCAAAGGCCTTCTTTGTTTTCTGTTTTGGGCCATTTCCATGATTTGTCGTGCGGTTGGCCGTTTTTCGGGATCTTTCTGCAGGCATGCTTGGATAAGTTTTCTGATATTGGCAGGCAAGGCAGAAAGCGAAGGCATGGCTATCTTGTTATCCTTTTGGTTGAGACCTCCTTCTTCGCCAAAAGGTACTTGTTCCGTGAGGATTTCGCATAGTGTGGCGCCAAAAGCCCAAATGTCGCTTTGGGACATGGGTTGTGGATTGTCGTTAAAACGTTCTGGAGCCATATAAGCCAAGGTGCCGCTGTTAAGCTCATCATAGTATTCACCATGGTTGCCACTGGTTTTGGAACTGATGCCGAAGTCGGTGATGGTGAAATTGCCGTTGTTGTCGATGAGGATGTTGGCTGGCTTGATGTCCTGATGGATGATTTGGGGAGTGTTTGTATGTAGCCTGTCAAGGCCTGAAGCTACATCGGAGATGAATTTCCATATCTCTTTGAGGCTTTGTTGTTTTCCAATTAATTGTTCCGATGAACCAGCTTCGCAATAAGGAAGAATAAGATAAGGCATTTCCTCGAAAATGGAGAAGCCTTCCGGGGGCAATAAATTAGTGTGTCGGCATTCGTGGGCAATCTTATACTCGTCGCGGAAACGTTGTTCCCCTTCGATGTCGAGTGCGTTTTTGGGCCTATAGATCTTGATAGCCACCAACATGCCCGACGACTCGTCTGTTTCGTCTGCGTCTATGTCAATGGTGTTCGTGTCAAGGGCAAGCCAAACATCAGCAGTGGCACCATCAGTGCTCAAGGGGCGGAGCAGCCTGTAGTGGCCATCAAACAATTGTTTGGATCTCAATAAGGTATCAATGTCGAGCATTGTGTTTTGTTTTCTATTTTAGAGAGAGCTTTTCGCCCTCTTTTAATGAGGAGTAAAGTTCCTTCCCATTCATCCTGGCCAAATTGGCTGTTCGGATGCCGAATTGCTGGGCAATTCCATAAAGCGTATCTCCGGGTTTCACTCGGTAATAGTCTTGTGAACCTTGGTATTTCCGTTTCTTCTTCTCAAGAAAGACGATGTCGCCTTCCTTGAGGTCTGACTCGTCTGTTGTTTCGTTGTATTTCAAAAGCTTCTGCTTCGAGATGTCATATTTCATAGCAATCGATGAAAGGGTTTCGCCCGGATAGAGGATGGTGCATCTCACATCATTGATTTCGACAACGCTCTTTCGGATGATGGTAGTCAATTCTTCCTCTTCTTCGGTGAGTTCCGACGCATCAATATGGAGTTGGTCTGATTGGGCGATTTCGTCGATGGTAGTACCAGTCGTCAAAACGACGGTCTTGCCGGGTTTGAGTTTGACGCCTCCATTGATAGTGTACAACTGGTATGCATCAATATAGCCGATGACAGCCTTGGCGTAATTTTTGGAAGTGGCATAGCCGGCTTTTTGCAGGCCATTGGCCCAGCTACGATAGTCGTATTTGCTGATGCTGAACAGGGAACTGTATCGGCTGTTGTTCTTAAGAAACAAAGAATGGTCTTCAAACGAATCCTTGGCCGAGGCATAGCACCTGAATCTGCTCTTTTGAGGCTCGTCGTCCCAAGCAAGATAGATTTCGCCCGACCACGAACTGAAGGCTTTGATGCCAAAATGGTTGTTGGCCTTTTGGGCCAATCCGCTTAAGCCGGCTCCCGACTCAAGGATGCCTTGCGCCAAGGTGATGGGAGCTGGAATGCCATATAGCCTTTCCTGCTCCAAGGCAAACGCCTTGTATTGGTTGATGTAAGCGCGGATTTCGGTGGGGGACTGGGCAGAGACACAAACCGAAACTGCAATTAAGAAAATGAAATGTATTGTTTTTTTCATTTCTGATTTCAAAATGTTGGGAATTGTTGGCATATAGGTCAATCAAGGCATCGGCAACGAAATCCCGGCACGCAAATACGAAAAACAACAAAAACTTAATTTATACACCAGAGGTTGTATGATGTTTCACATTAATCCTAATACTTTGAAAGCTTTGGCCATGGATAATCTACTAGATTCTCTTTTTTATAGCTACTTTAAATAAGTGGATGTGGAACATCCTTCCTCATATTTGTATACTCACGCCATGGGTATTCTTTTATAGTTTGAACTAGTCGATCAGAAAGAGACTTTCCTGTTGCTGATATAAGAACACAATCCAATAACGAAACTATCACAACAACAGCTACTCCGTAAGGACCTCCAGCTGCCCCTGCAACTGCTTTGGCTCCAAGATCAGTGGCAACGCCAACTGCGATAGTAGCCAAACCATCCTCTAAAGATTTCTCGAATTCCTTTTTGCATTTGGTGGTATCTGCATGACCTTCTGCAAAAAGGTATTTGCTGCCATGATAAAACATATCAAATACGGGGATAACATAACCAGCTTTTGAAAGTGCTTTGGCTCCTGCAACTCTTTTCAAATGCGCATCTGCTTCATTTTTAAGGAGTTTGCTAAATTCAGGCCCTTTGTTTAATCGTCTTTGGTACAATCTCCCTTGATTGACATCAACACGCTCCTGAGTTGCATTATAAAAAGATTCTAAATTGTTGTAACCTGGTTTATTAAATGGTGTTAAAGCTGGTTTGGGTCTATTCATAATCTCCGAGTATTCTTCCCAAAGCTTTTTGATTTCACCTTGTCTGGCTAGAAACTTATTGTTTAGCGACTGTTGAGACCTGTCACTAACTATGGCCGTTACAATATCAATGACATCTTTCGATATAGACTCTAATTGAGCTTTATTGCTGTCCCAAATTTCGTCAACAACCGCGCTGGATTCTTGAAGAAAAACACCTCCTCCGGATTCTTGAAGAAAAACACCTCCTTCAGTGTATAAGGCATCGGCATATTGATAATTATCTATCTGTTTTTTTACGGAAGAGTATGTACGTTGTGATTCTCTATATTTGACGTCAATTGCTCTTTGTGTATTTGAATCAAGGTTGCCTGTCACAGGAGAAACATTGGCGAAAATCTGAAAAGCCTTGACGGCATCACGTGTGTTCCTGCCGAAAACCCCATCAGTTGTCAGATGACTCCAAGGACAATGAAAGGCATCGCGTATTTCATTAAGTTTATACTGGAAATTCCTAATCTCCTCACCAGTTTGTAATGTCTTTCCGTGAGTGTAACTGTATTCCATGATCTGAAATCTGATTGTTTAGATTTGTTCCAGGTTGCGCAAAGTAACAATAATCGGCATTGATATGCACGATTTGTTCTCGATTCGTTGTTGCATAAGGGTATCAAACGAAATGTCTACAGCTCTTTGGTAGTTCTTCGTGTCTTTAAACTCGATGTCGATATAGAGTCCACGTTGCAGTTTGCTCGCCCCTTCGGTTCCTTCGATGCTTATTTTCAAGAAGATACGCTTGAATTCCTCTTTTCCGAATTCCGCCATGATTTCCTTGCGCAGGAAAGCATTGATGTCCATCTTGGTGAAGAGTCGGTCGTTAGTAAGCGAATAATAACGCAGCAACTCATAGCGTTCATCGGCTGAGGCCTTGTCGGCACCGCCCATAGCCGCAACCACCACTTTCACCTTTTGGTCAATCATGGGTAGTTTTTTGTTCTCCATCATTTCTCCAGCTTGTGGGGCATTTCCAATTTGGCCTTGGGTGGTGATGTAGTTGACTTTTACCGACATGCTGGCAGTGTTTTGCCTCATGTTCTTCATTACATACGTGCCACTGTCGAACTTGAATTTTTTGTTGGGTTCCTTTACGTTGGCATTGTTTGCGATTTTG
>JAEEGL012862630.1_pt1 | contig 22544 bp, 11 predicted proteins | sample 9134231 | NCBI WGS metagenome assembly JAEEGL01 (sample SAMN16246548, study PRJNA631951) | gut metagenome | biome: gut microbiome; feature: rumen; material: fiber-attached | host: Bos | place: Iran: Karaj | collected 2018-10
ACCAACCATCCTCACCACGAAGGATATGAGGGTCTCTAACGCCTTTCTTCAAGGCTATCGAATCGGCAGCAACAACTCTACTTCCCCAATTGAGAGGTTTAAAGTTGAATCCATCATTGGAAATGGCATAGTAAATATTCTCATTATTATTGGAAGGGAAATAAACAAAAAGGTAATTATCATACGGATCTTTCCGTGAAATATTTACACGGAATTCCTTTGTTGCCTTTTCTTGACCACGCATGATAGTTGCCTCAAGTATTACGGTCAAATCCTCCGTTTCTGGTTGCTTCATTACCTTTCCTTCATGGCTTAACCATTCTGGTTGAGAAGATTTCCAGAATATCACGGAACCATCCCTTCCTACGGTTGGCAATTTTACTTGTTCATACAAATGATTGATACGACCATCCAATTGCAACCATTCCGTATCAAGTGTAACAATTTCCGCATCAGAATACTCTGGCAGAACACCCACTTCGAACGTGCGTTCAACCGTTACTTTTCCACTGGTTAACGTTGCGGTAAGTGTAGCTATAGATTTTGGATTTCCATAAGCTGGACGAGAAATGTGACCATCGGAGGTGATAACTCTCTCATTACTACTTTTCCAAGTAATCTTGATGTCATTCCAAACAGACGGGAGGGTAACATCATTAACGAGTTCGCTCATATCAGGCATAGTAAAAGAGTTCATCAACTTCACCAAACGCAATGAATCCTCATACTCATTTAACTCTTCACAAGATGACCACAAACTAATAATAGTCTTAGAATCAAGGGAATAATTGAAAAGACGGAAATCACTATATTTCGCATTTTTCAAATAAGCATCATCATCATAGCAACTCTTTCCTAAATAATTCATCTTCGTATTACCTATATCTGAAGGACGGAGGTTGACTTTAAAGGAAGTAGACTTCCCATCTACGAGAATACGTGCATAGGAAGAACGTTGCATAACGATGAGATTATACCATCTGCCTTTTTCTATTTTATTATTGGAAACAAAAGTTTCTTCACCATTATAATCTGTTTTCGTAATGGCAAACCGAGAATCTTTCGCACTCAAGAAAAGATAACCATCTGAAGAAGAGTTGGCAAAACACCAAATATATTGACCATTCTCTGACAAATCGGTTTCTTCGGGAATGAAGACATTCACCGAAATGGCATAATTATCATCAAGTGTACCTATCAATTCGCCAATGCTTGCATCGAATTCAAAAAAACCATTATCAGCACCTAAGTCAAGTACCTGTCGATTATAATATGTGGACAAAGACGCTCCCGAATGCAAATAACCATAGTATTTACCCGTAACATCAAGTGTAGATAAGAAGTCGAAACACACCATAATGCTATCGGATGAAGCTTTCATACCGATGCAAACAAATACGAAATAAATGATAGATACAAACCTTTTCATGAGATTAACCGTTTAATAAACAAGGCAACAAAAAAGTGAAGAGATATAATCTACTTACGAAGAAGCAAATCATAACTCTTCACTCAATTATATTTTGCTAAATGCAATATTCAAATTATTCGTCCCAAACACTGAAGCTTTTTGCAGCAGGATCCTTTGAACCTTCTTCATCAACGCCTCCGTAATCAATGCCTTGGTTTGGTGAAAACACACCACTTGCTTCTTGCATTATTGCTTCTACTTGGTAAGAAACAAATGTAATACCTGGAATAATATATACTTTTTTCATAATTGTTCAGTTTTATTTTTTAACAACTTTCTTACCATTCACAATATAAACACCACGTTGGAGACGACTTGCATCTTTGCCAACATTCATACCACTTACAGAGTAGATTTCATTACTGTCTTCTTTCAATGTACTTACACCTTGAATTGATGTAGGAGTGCCATCAAAGATAAAGGAAATCTTAGCACCAGCATTCTCCACACTTGCCAACACGTCAAACAACTCGAAGTAAGCACGGAAAGCTTTCATCTTAGTATTTCCAGTAGAATACCAGAATTTATTATTAGCAAGGAATAGAGCCAATTCAGGAACTACCGTATTAGCAACATACGTTCCATACATGTAACTTCTGATTCGAGAAGAATGTCTAACCTCATCAACAGGTTCTTCCTCTGCTGCGATATTAACTCTTTCAACAACGAATGGATAAGTAGCAGCAGTGGTCTTGATGATATAAGGATGATTAGCCTCAATAGCGGTCACTGGATCAAAGGATACATTAATGACAGAAATATCACCCTTCTCGTTCTCAATAGCTTCCCATTGAGCAAAATCACCAATTTCTGTACCTTCACCAAATGCGCTCTTAACTTGCTCCTCTGTCATGGCAAATGGCAAGCAAATAGTACTCCAATCTCCATCTGTAAACGTGCGGTATACGCGAGCATCTACATCACTAGCGTTTTCTGGTGCAACCTCTGCTGTCTCAAACAAGTCTGTATAACCAGCATTACTATCTATAATAATTCTATAGGTAATTGGCTCTGGTTTAAAATCTGCACCTGTATTCTCTGGCAAAACGGCATCAAACAAACTTAATTCGTATACGGTTCCATCTACTACGGTTGCGTCTGCAGAAATAGGAATATACATTAGAACTCCTTCATGATCAGTAACGGGAATGTTACCTCTTGGGTCATCACCATCTCCAGAATCGCCATAAGAAAACGTTGCAAAGCGATATTGTCCATCTCCCACTTTGTTTGAACCGATTGTCCATGTTTCATCAATCGTCTCACCATTCTGGGCAGCACCTGATCTTTTAATACCTTCTGGAATCTGGATATCGAACTGATAACCACAGATAAGTTCACTTTCAAAATGATACCTTACAGCAATAGTCGCACGTCCACCTGGGCGGATATAAACGTCATCAATGCTTAACACATTGTCGGCAGAAGCATTGAATGCTAATGCCATCATTGAAAATAGTAAAAATAATTTTTTCATATCGATATATTTAAATTGTTTACTAGAGTTTATTTATTCACTCATTCTCCTAACGAAAATATCTAATAAATCCATAAGGAGCCATTATATTCCGTCGCAAAAATAATATAAACTTTTGAATTATCAAAAAAAATATGTTGTTTTTTTCTTATTAACCAAGCAAATTAACAATTTACTTATTCTACATGTAAACTTTAAGTATAAAAATTTAGAGAAAAAGGATGTGTCAAAACATCGTTTCAATTTGGTACATGATATATGTACGATTCGTACATTAGCCTTGTACGGTTCGTACATGACCATTATACGAAATGAAAACGAACGTTTTGACACACCCTTTCTTTATCCATTACCGAAATATTTGTTTCTTCCCGTTCACGATATAAATTCCTTTATTGGGATTGCTTACCCTTTGACCTTGCAGGTTAAATATCCCTTGTTGAACATATTGTCTATTGGAGATTGCGGGGATTACTATATCGTTCGTTATCATTTCATCGAAATCAAACACGCGAGTCTCCATTTGATACAAGGCAGAAACGTCTTCGTAAGAGAGAATGCGATTGTACATCATCAGGTCGTCTATACAGATGTCGGCAGACCCAAATTTCGTTCCATATCCGAAATAGAAGTTACGACAAGCAGGGATATGGTCAAGAATCAAATTGAAATCGCATTTCGCCTTCGTACTTATCGACTCGCCGTTAATCTCTCCCTTATAAACCATCGTGGTTTTATTCGACCTATTCACATACAACTTGATACCATCCTTACGCGATACGGTTACCACCACATGATTCCAACTTCCCACAGGTATTTGAGAAGAAAGGTTGCGCGATTCAGGATTATTGATATCAAACCAATTTCCGTCGTTATCAGCATAACCCAGATAAGAGTTTCCCGTCATAAAGAATCGCTTAATGGGACTATAGTTATAGAAACAGAAAATGTCGTTAATCAAATCATCCGTATTACGCTTGAGCCAGAAAGAAATCGTTATTCCCTCGTCAATCGTTCCTTGATAGAAAGGATTGTTGAGTTGCACATAACTATTTTTCCCGTTTGCTCCCTCAAATTGATGTATATATTGTCCTGTGCGTTCATGATCAGAAGCCAAGACTGGTCTTGAGCCACCAGTCATCACTTGTAGATACGCACGTTGGTCAGAGTTGAAACTATTCACTAATGGTTGTTTGTCGAAACAATAATAAGCCACCATATCCGAAGCAAAGTCTCCAGAAGGAACAGAGTTTGCTCTTGCCCTAACGACGTATGATTGAGTCCAAAAATAATTACCGCATGTCATTTTTCCTTGAAGTGTAATCATTGAGTCAACCTCAAGGATAGAAGGATTGTATCTACCATCTTCATCTATGATGTCTGGCGCACTTGAAGTCCATGTTAGTTCAACATTATCTTGCAAATTAAGGTCGTATAGGTTGACATTACTACTAATTACCTTATAATTGCTAACGGGGATAGTACTATTGTTCAAGGTGTAAGCAATGCTATAATCATCCCTCATTTTATATGCCCAAAGATTCAAACCAGAGTTAGCACATACAGCAGAGATAGCTACGGCCTTGATGGTAGTTGGTTCCAATTGCTGTTCTATGACCACTCCTTTATAAGTACTTCCATTAATTGTCATCGTGATATACGAATTGCCATCTTGGGTACTCCATTTTCCCGTGTAAGCACCACTAATAGTTCCGTTGGCATTCAATACGACATCTACAGGAGTTACTTGTTCCATATTATTGCGGTCGATTCCGTACTTATGAATCATGAACTTGTAATGTCCCAGGATTTCACTATCCTCAAAACGCTTACGTGAAGCAACTGAATCGTTGTTGAATTTCTCGCCATTATACTCAAAAGGCGCAGCAACAAGCCATTTGTCCTCATTCAAGAACAATTGATGAACGCGCACTTGATGACCTTCGCCAGCATTATGGAAACGAGTGTGATAGACCACGCAATTAATTCCATCAGCCGTAGTAATAACAGAATTGTGTCCTTGTGCCGTTTCTCCAACATTACCCACGGTAACAAATCCCCAATCTCCATACGCTCCCAGCAACTTCTCACCTCGCGTATCTGAATTCAAACCATAATTGAGTGCATAACGAGTGAAGATAGCACTTGTGCCTTTAGTATCGGCATACGGTCCATCAGGATTCTTGCTTCTGAAAACACGCATCTCATAACCGCCATTTGCCTGTAATTCACCATAGGTAACGAAAAGGTAATAATAATCACCGATGCGCTCAATATAAGAACCTTCGCCAGAAACGTAATAACCACCTGCAACTTTCTTACCGAAATATGGGTCGGTAGTGACAGATTGTCCACGACTCGAATAATCGCTACCATACGACACGGTATAATCACGCAATCCAGTATTGGGGTCAAGTTTCAACATCCATATTCCTCCCGACCATGAGCCGTAAGCCATCCAAAGCGTTCCGTCTTCCGCATAAAAGACACATGGGTCAATCGCATGAGGCCAATAATTACCCCAACCATTCCCTCTATTATACCTTTCTGGCAATGAAGATAATGAACCGAGTGCAAGTTGCATGTCGGTCTTTTGATAGGAAATATTACTATTCGTACCATTGATGAATCCCGTGATTACCACGGGAGCCTGATAGACGTATGTTCCATCTATCTTGTCAGACGTCAACAAAATTATGCTCGAATTCCAAGTGGGTCCGTTGATGCTAAGATACATACACCATTTGTTTAACACCTTATTATATATAATATCAGGTGCCCACATATTTCCATCTACGGAATAGTTGCCGTATGCACCAGACCAAGCAAAGGCGTTGAAATTGGGAAGTTCTACGTTTTTTCCATTTATTCGCACGGTTTTTACTTGCGGAGTTACGAATGCCTCGCTATTATTAGCCGTGCGCACATTGCCATTTGCATCAACCACACCCCATGGTGCAGAAATATGAGACCAATTCTGTAAATCCCTTGTGCGAGCTTGGCCATGATGAGAACCGAAAATATAGTAATAATTATCCGTTGAATTGAAAACTATAGACGGATCATGCACGGAAACGTGTTGCATGGTGATGTTTCTATACATGGATCTTGCCATGGTAGAGGTAATCTCCACCTGAGCAAAAGAAATGTTAACCGAACATACGATTACCAACAACGAAATAAAGAAACGTTTTTTGTTCATTTTTCAGTAAAGCTATGATTGTAATCTGCAAATATAAGCATATTTCCCGAAAAAACAAAATGTTTATCTTATATGTTTGTCATTTTGATACATTATTGAAAAAATATCCCTAAAATCATTTGCAAGAATAATAGTTATTGTTTATTTTTGTAGTGAAAATCAAAACTAAAAACTTAAATATCATGCAAAACGTAGATTTCAACCAAATCTTGCCACAATTCAAGATAGAAGGTACCATCGAATCTGTTAAACCTTTAGGCAACGGCCTGATTAACGACACATATTTAGTTGTTACAAAAGAAGAGAATCAACCCAATTATGTGTTGCAACGTATCAACGACTCAATATTCACCAACGTGGAGTTGCTGCAACACAATATAGAATTGGTTACCAATCATATACGCAAGAAACTGGAAGCACAAGGAGAAGAGGACATTCAACGGAAAGTGCTCCAATTCGTGAAGACAATTGATGGAAAGAATTACTTCATGGACAAAGAACGTCGCTTTTGGAGAATCATGATATTCATCCCGAATGCGCAGACGTTTGAAACGGTAGACACGAAATATTCCTATCTTGCAGGTGTTGCTTTTGGTGACTTCGAACAAATGTTAACGGATTTGCCAGAGACATTGGGCGACACGATACCAGATTTCCACAACATGGAATTCCGCATGAAACAATTGCGCGAAGTGGTAGAGAAAGACCCTGTGGGAAGGGTTGAGAGCGTAAAGGAAATACTGGACATCTTCGAGAAAGATGCAGAAAGAATGTGCCAAGCCGAAAGATTGCATCGAGAAGGAAAGTTGCCAAAACGTATCTGTCATTGCGATACGAAAGTAAACAACATGATGTTTGACGCAAACGACGGACATTTCTTGCTCGTTATCGACCTTGATACCGTAATGCCAAGCCTGTTCTTCTCTGATTATGGTGATTTTCTGCGGTCGGCTGCCAATACTACAGCTGAAGATGATCCCGATATGAACAACGTACACTTCAACGAGGATATTTTCAAGGCATTTACTAAAGGATATATTGAATCGGCAGGCAAATTTCTTACTCCGCTGGAGATAGAATTATTGCCTTATGCGGTGGAACTCTTCCCGTTCATGCAAAGCGTAAGATTTATGTGGGATTACCTTAGTGGTGACCATTATTGGAAATGCAAATATCCCACACACAATCTTGACCGCTCTCGCAACCAACTGAAATTATACCAAGAGGTTTGTAAGCACGAACAGATGATGAAAGACTATATCGCATCCTTGCAAATCTAATTAGCTGGTAGGCTGTCGTTTAGTTAATTTAAAGATTTTTTGCTATAATATGGTAGGGGATTTAATAAAATTCCCGTAATTTTGCACGCACTATACATATATTATATATTTAGGTATTATTTTTTAGGATATGAAGAAAATATTGTTGTTTGCAATTCTCATTGCGTCTTTTACAACTATTTATGCAGATAATATAGATAGAAACGCAGCATACGAAAAGGCCGTGTCTTTCATGCAACAAAAGAATCCATCAATAAGATTCAATAAAAACAAGGCTCGTAAGATAGTGGGAAAAACCACGGAAAACACACTACCCTATTACGTCTTCAATGCTGAAAGCAACCAAGGCTTCGTCATCGTTTCTGGAAACGACCAAACAGAGCCTATCATGGGATATTCCGAGAATGGTTCGTTCGATTCCGACAATATTCCCCCCGCTCTCCAATTCATGTTAGACCGCTATGCAGAAGAGTTGGATAGCATCAATGCAGAAGAGCCAATCAACGAGAATGTCACCAATCCCAGAAAAGTCGTATCCTTGCCAAGGACGGCGATTGAGCCGTTTTGTACGAGGATGTGGGGACAAGCAGAACCATTTTGGAATTTAAGTCCTTTAGACGGAGGACGAAGATGTGGTATTGGATGTTTGGCTTCATCTGTTGCGATTACAATGGGTTATTATAATTGGCCTCAAGTTACGGGTACAATTCCTGCATATACAACAACAACAAGAGGTTTTAACATGGAAGAATTAGAGCCTTGGACAGTGGATTGGGATAATATTATTGACAGATATGACGAAAAACAATACACTTCAGAACAAGCAAATGCTATAGCAAAGTTTATGCTTTATGTATCTCAGGCTATGAAATCAGACTTTACAAATAGTGGAGTTAATGCATACATTTCAACTGCTATTTATGGATTAGTAAACTATTTTGGTTATGACCCAATTTTACATCATGTTTCTTTATCAGATTATGAAACTGTAACTGATTTTACTGATGAAGTTTATGCAGAAATTGCTCAAGGTAGACCTGTTTTATTTGATGGTTTTTCACTACCCACTCCAACAGCAAATGCAGCTGGACACGCTTTCGTCTGCGATGGATATGAAAAAGGCGATATGTTCCATATTAATTGGGGATGGGGAGGTATTTGCAATGGATATTTTCGTGTAACTATGGTAAATCCATATAAAACAACAAGAAACCGTAATTATTCCAATAAATTAGGTGCCCTAATTGGTTTACAACCCAATGGGTGGAAAGATAATGCAGGAATGTCTTACTCAACAAAAGACATGTCTTTACAATTCCTTAGTATAACACCAAATGAAAGCGGAATCAGAATAACCTTACAAAATGGCTATAATACAAAACAAACATTTGAAAATGCAATTGCCATTTATGACAACAATTTGAATTTTGTTAAACTAATTTCTGACATTGATACTACTACATTCAACAAAAACGGTTGGAGTTACAAAACATATTCATCTATTTCTTATGAAAACGTAGCAGACGGCACTTATAAGGTTATTCCTGTAAGCCGCATTTGTGGAGAAGAAAAATGGCATTTTGACAGATGCCTTGGAACCTATGCCTATTTAGAAGCAACTGTAAATGAAGAAACTCCTACATATACTCCAATAGAATCTATAGTAGTGAATTCTTTTTATGTACTAGAATCAGATAAAGGAAATGGTATAGGCGCTCCTCAAACTGCTATTTTGAATATCACCAACAATTCTTTTGAACAGATTGACAAAAGTTATTTCCTTTTTGCCAACAAACAATTAAATATGCCCTGTGGATTGAAAATCCCAATGAATTCTACTGTTGATATTAGCTTTGAGTTTGTACCATATGTTGCAGGGGACTACAAATTAGAAATATGCAAAGACAATGAAGGTGATTTTCCCATCGCTTCTACAAATACTTTTGTTAAAGATATTATCCATTATGGCAATCTTAGTACAAATTACAGAATTATTACTGCGAAAATATTAAATGATAACGCCAATGTGATTAATAAAGTCGGCTATATTTATACAGATAAGTATAAAGTAACATTTACTATCACCAATAGAGATAGTGTACAGACCTTTAACGATCAAATAAGATTTGCTTTATCAATTAAGAAATCACAATCTTCTGCATGGGAAACGACAGAGTTACATCATATTAGATTAAAACCTGGAGAAACACAAACTTTCACTTTCGAATCTGGTGAATTATCGTGGACTAATTCTTCATATACTTTTAGAGTGATGACTAAATGGAACACGGATGCTAATATGGATAACGTTAACGAATGGGTTGCCAATGATACCTATGAGGTTGTAGCCACATCCTATACCATTGCACGAGCTAATGGCATAAGATATTGGACTTCAGAAGGAACATTATCTGGACAGAAGGATATTACCAATACAACATTTACGACACCAGAGGATGTCGTAGCTGTTAGTTTCGACAATCCTGATTCAAGCGCATGGCCAACTGAAATAATTCCCAACAACAACCCTAATACTTTATACTATTTCAACGGAAAAGCAAATTATAATAATTTGGGTAATGTTATATATGAAGGAAAAGCTGATAATATCACATTTTTAGATGGATATCCAACTTTCATCCCCGAAGAGTTTTATGCCGAAAACATTTCATATTCTCGCGTTTTTAATAAAGGCTGTAAAGGAAAAGATAAAATATACAATTGGTCTTCAATCATTTTACCATTTGATGTTCAAAATGTAACCAATTTAACAGACAATTATAATATAGATTGGTTTCACTCTAGTGAAGAATTGAATAAAGATTTTTGGTTATGTAAATATCACGGAAAAGAAAATTATAATCTTTATTTTGATTATGCAGATGAGTTTAAAGCTAATACGCCATACATAATAACAGTATCAAGTGACGAAAGAATTGATGCTCCAGGACTTGTTGGAAAAGTGATAGTTTTTAGTGCCAACAAAACTAATGTAAAAAATGGCTCTTTATATGAAAACACAAATGATTTTGTACTTGAAGGAACATTAACAAGGGTTCAAGAAAATGGAAAGCATATATTTCTTTTACCAGAAGAGTTAGATGGTAATGATTTTGAGTATATGGGAGATTCAATAACAATTAATCCTTTCCGTATTTATATCGTTTCAGACATCATTCCCAACGAGTATAATAAAAAGCTTGCTGTAATTATCGTTGACGAAAATAATGATATGACAAACATAAGTAATATAAATACAGATATTAACGATCGATATTTTTATGACTTTAATGGTATAAAAAGAAGTAGAAATGCTTTTTCTAAGGGTTTTTATATAGCTAATAGAAAAAAAATCATCATAAAATAATCGACTTATCATTATAATTGGAGTCTTTTTTTATTATTATAATATTTTGATTCTTTTTTAAAAAACATGAATCCCTTAATATCAATTATTACTCCTGTTTACAATACTGAAAAATTATTGGAAAAATGCATAAAAAGCATAATAAAACAAACTTTCTTTAATTATGAACTCATTCTTGTTAATGATGGTAGTACTGATAAGTCTGGGGAAATATGTAACAGGTATGAAAAACAAGATTCCAGAATTATTGTGATACACCAACACAACCAAGGTTCAAGTGCGGCAAGAAACAAAGGGCTGTCATTAGCTCGAGGTAAATATATTGTATTTGTCGATTCTGATGATTGGTTAGGACCATACTATCTTCAAAATATGCTTGATTGTGCATTTAATAATAATGCTGATATTGTTATTTCCGCTTTTTATATCAATGACGACTCTCATGATAGTCAATTTTTTAAGAACAAACCAGAAACATTAGATAGAACGACTATTCTTAATGGTTTCTTTACTAATAAACTTCATGCTGGTTTATGGAACAAAATGATTAAACGTGATCTTTTTACAAATAATAATATTTCTTTCCCTAAATACAATTATTATGAAGACATGGTCGTTTCAACTTTGCTAATAATAGCATCTTCATCAATAGCATATTGTGAAACAGCTTCATATCATTATGTAATAAATAATTCATCTTTAACCAACGATAAAAACGACTTTAAAAGATTTAAAATGTTTCAAGATTTTATATATAATATTAACTTCATTCGAAATTTACCATTCATAGAATCTAATATGGAACTTTTGAATTCAATAGATGGATTAATCAACTATAACAAAAAGGGAATAGTAAAAATATCATCTAACAAACAAATAATAAATAAAACGATGAATTTAAATCCTGACTCAATAAAGTTTCTAAATATCAAAACCATTTCTGATTTTTTCTTGTTTATATCATCAAAAACTCACATATACAAACCTTTAAAGTATTATCTGTATATTCGTTCCCATACATAACTAAAAACGAAATGGAATTATGTTATTACTAACTACATGTATCTTTTATACAATATAAATAATGAAATAGTCTCATAAGTATTCTTCTTTTTATTTTTGCTTTTTTGCAAAATTGGTTATAAAAGATTTCCTCTGCTTTTTTTGATAATTGAAAATAAAGACTTAAGAAATTTAGTTTATTTCGTTTCCACAATTTCCTCATAATAAATATTAAAGGATGCTCAATATCCATCAATATATAATTATGAGAACATGAAAGGTTTAGACAACGCAAAGCAACCTCTGCACGTATAATATTTTCTTCTTTCTTTTCGCAAAAATTGAATGTCAACGAACTTTTCCTTTCACATATAACATATATAACATGGTTATCAAAGTTTATAGATTCTGCATAGCAACCAATAGATACCGAGAAATAAAAATCATTAGACCATCTTGTTTCATCAAATCTAATTCTATATGAATCTACTAATGACTTTCTTACCATCTTTGCTACTGGACATGGAAAATATGAACGAGCATATATATTTTTATTATAATAAGTTTGAAGATAATAGTGATGAGTATCATCTCTTGTTGAAGGTTTTGAAAGATCATCAGACTTTACACTTCGATAATCAAAGTAAATAACATCATCTTTTGAATCGACTAAAGAGTCTAATATTAAAACAAAACCATTTTCAAAGAAATCATCTGCATCTGCAAAAATTAACCACTTTCCTTTTGCATGATCAAGACCAACATTACGCGCCCGTCCTGCACTACCACCTATTTCTGTTGAATAAAACTCTAAATAAGGACGAGATAGTTCCGGATAATTCGATAAATATGTATCAGCATTTGGACTACAATCATCTATAACAATAACTTGGATATCTTCACGGATAGGTATACTTCTCAGACACCTCATTAACAAATCAGGAATATTATAATGTGGAATTATAATAGTATAATTAATTTTCATAACTAAATTATAACCTACCATCAACTATAGATCTGTCCAAAATACCTTTTACGTCGAAAATCACGCTATCTTCTTTTACCAAAGACGTAATATCCAAAGATTTAAATACATCGTGAGCAACAGCTAAAATTGCAGCATCCACCTTTTTTGTAGGCAAATCATTAATTAATTCTATACCGTAAATAGTTTTTACTAAATTAGCACTTGCCCATGGATCATATACTATAACATTTAAATTATATTCTTTTAATGCATTATAAATATCTACCACTTTAGTATTTCTTATATCAGGACAATTTTCTTTAAAAGTAAATCCTAAAATCAAAATAGTAGAATTCAATACCTGAACACCCTTTTTTAACATATACTTAATAGTTCGAGATGCTACGTATTCACCCATACCATCATTCATACGTCTTCCTGCTAATATAATTTCAGGATTATAACCATGGTGCTGAGCACATTGAGCAATATAATAAGGATCCACTCCTATACAATGCCCTCCTACAAGCCCAGGTTTAAAATGAAGAAAATTCCATTTTGTAGAAGCAGCTTCTAAAACATCAGAAGTATCAATGCCTATTTTATAAAATATTTTTGAAAGTTCATTTACAAAAGCTATATTTATATCTCTCTGCGAATTTTCAATAACTTTAGCTGCTTCGGCGACTTTTATACTCGGAGCTTTATGAGTTCCTCCTATAATCACACTAGAATATACCCTGTCTACAATCTCTGCAATTTCATCTGTTGATCCTGATGTTACCTTTTTTATGTTTTCAACCGTATGTAATTTATCTCCTGGATTTATACGTTCTGGTGAATAACCAGCAAAAAAGTCTACATTGTATTTTAGCCCACTAGCTTTTTCTATAACGGGTATGCACTCTTCTTCTGTTACGCCAGGATAAACAGTTGACTCGTATACTACTATATCTCCTTTCGAAATAACTTTTCCTACAGTATTACTAGCATTATAAAGAGGGGATAGGTCAGGATTGTTATTTGTATCAACAGGGGTTGGCACTGCGATTACATAAAAATTACAATCCTTTATTTGCTCTATGTTACTCGTACATTGAAAACCATTATTATTTATTGCATTACGTAATAATACATCAGAAACCTCAAGAGACGAATCATGACCTTTCATTAATTCATCTACTCGTTTTTGATTTAAATCAAAACCAATCGTAGGGTATTTTGTTGAAAAAAGACGAGCTAATGGTAATCCAACATAGCCAAGTCCAATCACACATATTTTATAATTGTTCAACATCACAAACAAGTTTTAACAAATCAAACTATTAAAAACCACTTTTTATCTCATAAACTTACAACTTACTTTTTCTCCATTAGCATCTGTCGCACGGGCAACATAGAAGCCGGATGGGAGGGGTGATACGTCTACGTATCCTGTGCCTCCTTTTATACTAACAACTGAGGACATGACGGATTGACCGCTTGCCGTAAAGATTTCTACGCGTGCAATGTTTGAACCCTCTGACTTCAACAAGAGAGTCTTATTGCCATAATGGATGCTGAAATCATTCGACGACGCGATGGTTGTTCCTCTTATATCAAGTGTTTCTTGAGTTACCTTCTGGGAATACATAGTCATGATGTTACGCTTGCTGATAGTTGGTGTACTGAATGCATAAATGTCATTTCCGCCATCAGGATATCTACCTACCGTCGTATTGCCATCATGAGTTTGATAATATAATGTATCAGTCCAACTCTTATCCGATGCCGTCAATGCGACCGCACCCCCGTTTCCACTAATCTTAAACGTTGCGTGTAATGCTTGATTCGTCGTGGTAAGATTGTCACACCATATTAATATATGTCCATGAGGAGGAATCTTAGTCGAAGCATGTGTCTGTTCTTTTGAAATCTTATATTTCGTGAGCACATTCAAGTTGTCTGTCAGATACATACCTTCAATATCTATCTCCTCATCCGTTGTATTGTATAGTTCTACCCAATCATTTTTCTTTCCATATTCATTGACATAAATAGAATTACTTCCACTCACCTCATTGATTCTCACCACATGCATGTTATCTTTAGTTCTTTCCGTTTCCGTCATCGGCTTATAGATGGCGGTCAACTGGAAATTAGTGGTTGGCATCGTGATTTCTGCATCTGTGGAATAATAATTCACATCTTGCGAAGAGACGGTTCCCATCAATTGTGCATCCCAATAAATATCAGATGAAGTAGCACTACAATTATGTACTTCCACGGCAATCACGTTTTCTCCCTTATTCAGCAAATTAGCAGGAATGGAAATACTACCATCAAATGGCACTTGGTCAGCGTATGTCGTAGAGTATGTGTTAAAATCCACCCTACCCGTAGGCATATTAAATCGTTCTACTTCCGTACCATTTACATACACGATAAAACCATCATCCACTTCATAATTCAAGGTAAACACGTCATTGTTGGCTGGTTTCTCCTTTAACGTAAACGATTTACGGTAATAGGATGTTGGATATTTGTTATTCGAGCTATTTCCATACGAGATTGTAGTTACGATGCCCGACAACTTAAATCCCAACGGTGCCAATCCTGTTTTCCAATTACTTGGTTGATAATTCGCAGCATACCACAATGTACCGTCAAGCGACCCTCTGTCATAATAAGTCCAATTAGTTCCCTTGTCAAATATCACTTCTTGAGAACCAACACCAGAACCCGACATCCAACCTTGGAAAGTATATCCAGCAGGTGCCACGGCTTTCAACGTTACAGGAGCAAACAGATTTCCCGCAAACTTACCCGTTGGAATATCGATTCCATTGACTTCAATGCGAGCCTCATCCACATTGCTTGACAATCGTGCACTTCGTGGTGCAACTTGCTTCAAGTCAAACAAATTATAATTTCTCAAGGCATTTATCATCGTCGAATTTCTACCGCTCAAGCTATTTATCAACGAATTTCCCATGTTCCTTACGTTCCAGTCACGACCTTCCAAAGCCATGGCTGACGAACAAATATCCACCAACGAGCTTATGATATCATAGCATCTATTTGGTTCAAACACACTTCCGCCAACGATGCAATACGTATCAATAAACTTCTTTTTGAATTCCTCGTTTTGCAATAATTGCCTAAACAATGTCACCAATGTGTTGTCAGTTGTAATGCGAATATTATCGGGATACAATAAATCGAAAGTATAATTACGCTCCATTCCGAAGAACCAATCAAAGACATTACTGCCATTTGCGAACGAACCATCCAAGTCGAATACTATAAACCTAAATTTTCCACCGTCACGATAGCGGAAAGCCTTCACGTTGTTTCTCGTCCAATCCGAACCACCCAAATAGAAGCATACGGCCATGTAAGAAATATATTCATCCACGTCCAAAAGGTTCTTGATTTCCTCATACGTCTCGCTATTGGCTGCATCTGCCGATAGTTGAAGCAATTGTTGGTAAGACTCATCGGTTCCACATTTCTGAACGTAAAATGAATCGGGAGAAATCTCAAATTGGTCAATCTCGTCATCATCCCAGCCATAATTTGCGTAAACATAATGTTTATTGTTGGGTTCACGCACGTTCAGCATTCCGATATATTGACCGTTGATAAACTCATGTGAAGGCCTAAAAGACTGACCATCCACGTCTATTCCCGAAGAGAGAATGATAGTCTGCAAGGCTCCATCCTTCAACCTATCCCCATTGTTGTTTCCACCATTCCTGATTTGTAAGGTACGATTGCGAATATATGGTTTTTCCTCAAAGAACGGATAATTCAAATTTTTGTTGCCACCCAATTCCTTGCTACCTTTCAACTTAAATGAATGGGGAGTCCACGCACGACTCCATCCTCCGCACATTTCCAGATTCACGTCTTGGTTCAACACCATTCCGTCTTCAAGAGTGATATACGAGAAGTTTACAGGGCGCTCCCAATCCATGTTCCAATTGCATTTAGATGATTGTCCGTTGCCTGGGCGACCATTAGTACCTTTCACATACACGCCTATTGAATCGTCATACAAGAATTTAGGGTCGCTAATCACAGAAACAATGGGCAACGTATAATCCATGTCATGATAGATATACGAACGGGATGTTACGGGCGAAGCCAAATAGTCGTCGGCAAACAAGCGGAAACGATATACCTCGGTGTTGTTTATGTTGAATTGTCCCGTCCTTGATGTCGCTCCGTTGGTCATAGTCGGCAATGTTCCGTCTGTCGTATATCGTAGCGTACAACCAGTAGGAATCTCCACGTTCACCGACAATGTTCCCACGAATAATTGTGATGGTTGGTCTACTACGGGAGCTGCCAATTGCATTAAGGCAAACGTAGAAGTATTGTTGCTTGCTTGTGGTGTGGGATTCGACGTGGTAGACCACTCCTCTCCTCCATCTGTCGTTCGTGCATAGCTCACCCTTTCCATGCTGGCAGGATAGTCTTGTTGCACTATCAAGTTTCCCTTCGAGTCGCTGATGTAAATAGTGCCACCATCCTCATCCAACTTGAATGTCGTGTTTTTCCTGTGGAGCGTTCCGCTATCAAACCATACGATACGATAACCATGCGGTGGAATGGTACCCATATTCGATGGAGCTCGCCACAACTTCAAGTTACTCGGCGTATCGCTGAAATAAAAGTTGTTGATTCCCACGCCATCATCCGTAGGATTGTAGAGTTCTATCCAACCGTCAAAATTGAATGCAGGACTAATCCACTGATCCACATTCGAAGCCATAATCTCATTGATGATGAGAGATTCCTTTGTAGCAGGATTGCTGGTTATCCTCACCATCACGTACACCACCTTATTGCTTCCGTCAGTGGAACGCGCGGAGATTCTCACGTTACCCTCATCCACCGCCGTTATTACACCATTTTCGTCGACCGTAGCAATACTCTCATCACTACTGGCCCACGTAAGCGTCTTATAGGTAGCGTTTTCAGGCGTGATGGTAGCGATAAGTTGATAAGTGTCACCTATTAGCAAATTCAAGATAGTTGGCGTAATGGTCAGTTTCGTGATGGGAACCACTTCGCCAAAATACTCTATCTTGAAGTTATCAAATAGACACCAGTTGTTATTGATATACTCATCATTCCTCAATCCGATGATTAAGTCGCCTCCATCGTGGTCAAACTCAAGTTCGTTCCAATAATAACCATCCTTGAACGCACGAGTGCCACTTTCCATCGTATTGGGGAAATAGATGGTGGTTTGGTTCCACCAGTCACCAGTAGAATACCCCCAGCAACTACCTTCCAAGTTTTCCGTGAACGACTGAGCGTATACGCTCACCAACTTCTTCTCATTGGTTCCGGCATATAAATATCCCGTCACGTTCTCCGAACCGTTCAGGTAATCCTGATAGCCATTTTGGTTGTCCTTACACCTAAAAAAAGATTGTACGGAAACCTTATAATGACCAGCCGACAGATTCATCAAGTTTTGGTGAATATCAAAGGTGGAATTCCAAAATTCCATGGCATCTACGCGATTGTTGCACGTACCGTTTCTCCATGAAAATTCCCATCCCTGATTGGTATTCCCGTCGAAGGTGTAGTTGGTAATATACTGACTCGTAATGTCTATCCATTCCTGGACGGCATTCGCTTTCTGTGGTACGAATATTGCCAACATTGCCAACAAGAAGCCATCTTTCCATGCCTTCATCACCATTTCCTTCAATCTATCAGCCAAGTTATTCATTGGTTCATTTTATTTGTATAAGACAGTCAACTTACACATTATACTCCTGCCAACTCTTAATCTGAATGTCTTCCATCTTCATGGCGCAGAAAGCCTCGATGAAAGCCTTGGCAAGACGTACGTTTGTCATCAGGGGAATGTTGTGGTCAATGGCAGCCCTACGAATGCGATAGCCATTGGTCAACTCGCGCTTGGTGTGGTTCTTGGGTACGTTGATAATCAATTCCAACTTATGCGACGAAATCAAATCCATCACGTTGTTTGGTCCTTCTTCGTCTGGCCAAGCCACAGCTGTTACCTTCACGCCATTGTCGTTGAAGAACTTAGCTGTACCCACCGTACCATAAATCTCATATCCTTTCTTTGCCAATTCGCGCACGGGCTCCAGCAAATCCACCTTACCCTTTGCGTCACCAGACGAAATCAAGATGCTCTTCTTTGGCAAGCGATAGCCAGTGGCTATCAAGGCATTGAGCATAGCCTCGTTGAGATCATCACCCAAGCAACCTACTTCACCCGTACTACTCATATCCACGCCCAATACGGGGTCGGCATTTTGCAAACGGGCAAACGAGAATTGCGAAGCCTTCACGCCAATCCTGTCAATGTCAAACTCTCCCTTCTCTGGCTTCTGATAAGGCACGTCGAGCATGATCTTCGTTGCCGTCTCGATGAAGTTGGTCTTCAAAATCTTGCTGACGAACGGGAACGAACGACTGGCTCTCAAGTTACACTCAATCACCTTCACGTCGCGGTTCTTGGCAAGATATTGTATGTTAAACGGACCCGAGATATTCAGTTCCTTGGCAATCTTATGCGAAATCTTCTTGATTTGTCTGATGGTAGAGAAATAGATGTGCTGAGCTGGGAACACCATCGTTGCGTCACCTGAGTGTACGCCAGCATATTCCACGTGTTCGGAAATGGCATATTCCACAATCTCTCCCTTGTCGGCAACGGCATCAAACTCTATTTCCTTGGTTTCTGTCATAAACTTGGAAACCACCACTGGATAATCCTTAGACACTTCGGTGGCCATGGCGAGAAAGCGTTCCAATTCTTCATTGTCGTAGCATACGTTCATGGCAGCACCGCTCAACACGTACGACGGGCGCACCAAAACGGGGAATCCCACTTCGTTCACGAATTCCTTGATGTCGTCCAACGATGTCAATGCGCGCCAAGCTGGTTGGTCTACGCCTAACTTATCGAGCATAGCGGAGAACTTATCGCGATTCTCGGCACGGTCAATGTCTACGGGCGACGTTCCCAATACTGGCACACCTTGGCGATACAACTTCATGGCGAGGTTGTTAGGAATCTGACCACCCACAGAGACAATCACGCCACGCGGTTGTTCCAAGTCAATCACGTCGAGCACGCGCTCCAACGTCAGTTCGTCGAAATAAAGCCTATCGCACATGTCGTAGTCGGTAGACACGGTTTCAGGATTGTAGTTAATCATGATAGACTTATAGCCCAACTTACGAGCCGTGTTGATGGCATTCACCGAACACCAGTCGAATTCCACGGATGAACCGATGCGATACGCACCAGAGCCCAAAACCACCACGCTCTTCTCATTCTTGTAATACTCGATGTCGTGCTGCGCTTGCGGTGTATCGTAATGATACGTGAAATAGAGGTAGTTGGTCAATTCGGGATGCTCGCTTGCCACGGTATTGATGCGTCTTACGGCAGGCAACAATCCACGTTGCTTACGATAACGGCGCACGGCAAGGTTCTCGTTGTACATATTGCCCACCTCTGGCTTCAATACGAAACGGGCAATCTGGAAGTCGGAGAAGCCTGCGGCCTTCACTTCCATCATGAAGGCATCGGGAATTTCCTCCAAACTATTATAGGTTTGCAACTGATGTTTCAGGTCAACGATTCGTTTCAGTCGCTCAATAAACCACTTGTCGATACGAGTCAATTCTTCGATTCTCTCGATGGTGTAACCGTCTTCCAAGGCTTGTGCAATGGCAAAGATACGCAAGTCGGTAGGATTCTCCAGCGCATCGTCAAGGTTCTCGAAACGCGTGTGGTCGTTGCCTACGAATCCATGCATTCCCTGCCCTATCATACGCAAGCCCTTCTGAATCATCTCCTCGAAACTACGACCGATTGACATGATTTCGCCTACAGACTTCATGCTGGAGCCAATTTGTCGGGATACGCCCGCAAACTTCGTCAAATCCCAACGAGGAATCTTGCAAATCATGTAATCAAGGCTCGGAGCCACGTATGCGGAATTAGGAGTACCCATCTCGCCAATCTGGTCGAGCGTGTATCCCAATGCGATTTTAGCTGCCACGAAAGCAAGCGGATAACCCGTTGCCTTTGATGCCAAAGCCGAAGAACGACTCAAGCGGGCATTGATTTCAATGATACGATAGTCGTTGGTCTGCGCGTTGAAGGCAAATTGGATGTTACACTCGCCTACGATGCCTAAGTGCTTCACGCATCGAATGGATAATTCTTGCAACATCTTCACTTGCTCGTCGGTCAACGAACAGGTTGGCGCTACCACGATAGACTCTCCCGTGTGGATTCCTAACGGGTCGAAGTTCTCCATTGACGCTACCGTGAAACAATGGTCGTTAGCGTCGCGAATCACCTCAAACTCGATTTCCTTCCAACCTTTCAACGACTCTTCTACCAAGATTTGTGGGGCGAACGTGAATGCACTCTCGGCCAATTCGATAAACTTCTTTTCGTCAGGACAGATGCCTGAGCCCAAACCGCCCAATGCGTAGGCTGAGCGAATCATGATGGGGAAGCCAATCTCGCGAGCTGCCTTCAGCGCATCATCCATGTTCTCTACCGCATGGCTAACGGGAGTTTTCAACTCGATTTCGTCCAACTTCCTAACAAAAAGGTCGCGGTCTTCGGTGTTCATGATAGCTTCCACCGACGTTCCCAATACCTCTACGCCATATTCCTTGAGCGTACCGTTCTGATACAATTCAGTACCACAATTCAATGCCGTCTGTCCACCGAATGCCAAGAGGATGCCGTCAGGACGCTCCTTCTTGATAATCTCAGTCACGAAATACGTAGTTACTGGCTGAAAATACACCTTGTCGGCTATACCTTCCGATGTTTGTATAGTGGCAATGTTAGGGTTCACGAGCACGGAGGAAATGCCCTCCTCGCGTAATGCTTTCAATGCTTGCGACCCAGAATAGTCAAATTCACCTGCTTGTCCAATCTTCAAGGCACCACTGCCTAAAACTAATACTTTCGTGAGTTTTTTCTTCATGATTATAATTTATATTTTGTGAAATGCGTTTTTAAATTTATTAAATATGTATAAGAGCATGCAAAATTACAAATAAAAATTGAATTTTTCCTGCTATTTATACCAAAATGCTTTATTTTTCAAAAAAATATGCCCTAATCGTTACAACCTATTGTTTTTTTTCCTATATTTGCGATGAATAAGAACTTTTATCAACGGTTTCATTAAAAATTATAAGGGAGGATAATGCTATGGTAAAACAAACGAAAAAGAATCGTGAGACGGATGCTTACGAATTCGACAATGTTTACAATTGCGATGCCGACGAGAGATACGCTGGCGTGGATTCTTCCATTTGGTACAATTAAAAACAAAACGGGTGGTTTTCTAATCACCCGTTTTTTCTTGCTCAGTGGATTGTCAACCACCTTAATGTGGCAATGTGGCAATGTGGCAAAATAAGCAAAATGCCACAACGCCACTTTGCCACTTTGCCACATTAAGGTGTTTCTACTTGTTTTTGTCCATCATTTGGGAAGTATAGATAGATAATAGGTAATAGATTGTAAGTAATTAATTTTATTATTATATTATATTATAATATAATATAATAATAACTCTATATATATACTGGGGGGCTGCATATCGAAACCTCCTTAATGTGGCAAAGTGGCAATGTGGCAAAGTGGCATTTTGTGTAAACCATCACCCAAGGCTATCCTTTGCATCATGCAAATATATGGTTTAGGATGTGCATATATATGCTTTACGGGTCGCAAAGATGGTGTTTATATTTTGTAACA
>JAEEGL010193751.1_pt1 | contig 22543 bp, 16 predicted proteins | sample 9134231 | NCBI WGS metagenome assembly JAEEGL01 (sample SAMN16246548, study PRJNA631951) | gut metagenome | biome: gut microbiome; feature: rumen; material: fiber-attached | host: Bos | place: Iran: Karaj | collected 2018-10
TCTATCGTTTACCTGGGCGATAAGGTCACCCCCCCCAGGACCTCCTGAACCGCGTCTTTTCCGCGGATGGGACGCCCCCGTTCCGGCCCGCAGCCGGGTGCCGGAACGGGGGCGTTTTATTCCTCACAACCGGCCTTTTTTCCCGGCTTTCTCCCGGTTGTCAGGCGCCGCTTCCCTCTTGACGCTTTTTATGCCTCCTATAAAATGTTAGGGTGATTTTATATGTTTTGAACGTATAGGGTCATATTAGGGGGCTTTCCCCTTACCGTTTCCCGAAAATCATTTGATCTCAGGCCGGCCCGAAGTGATCCTTGGAGGGCGTCTCGGGCGGCCGTCCACCACACCAAAATAAGGGTTTCTTTATTATGGCAAAGTACGTTTACAGTTTTGGACCTCTCGGAACCGACGGCGACGCTTCGATGCGTAATCTCCTTGGCGGCAAAGGCGCGAACCTCGCCGAAATGGCGAAGATCGGCCTCCCCGTCCCCTCCGGGTTCACGATCACCACCGAAGTCTGCACCTACTTCTATGACAACGGCCGCCAGTATCCGCCGGAACTCAAAGATCAGGTTGAAGCCGCGCTGGCCACCGTCGAAAAAGCGATGGGCAAGAAGTTCGGCGATACCGAAAACCTGCCTCTTCTGGTCTCCTGCCGTTCGGGTGCCCGCGAGTCGATGCCGGGTATGATGGACACCGTTCTGAACATCGGTCTGAATGACAAAACCGTGGCCGTCCTTGCCGAAAAGTCGGGCGACGAACGGTTCGCCTGGGACTGCTACCGCCGTTTCGTCCAGATGTACGGCGACGTCGTCCTCGAAATGAAACCGGCCAACAAGACTGAAATCGACCCCTTCGAAAAGATCCTCGACGCGAAAAAGGCCGCCTGCGGCGTCAAGCTTGACTCGGAACTCCCCGCGTCGGCCCTGAAAGAACTCGTTTCCGAATTCAAAGCCGCCGTCAAAGCCGCGACGGGAAAAGATTTCCCGGAAGATCCGCGCGAACAGATGTGGGGCGCGATCGGCGCCGTCTTCGGTAGCTGGATGAACGACCGCGCGATCGTTTACCGCCGTATGAACGGGATCCCGCACGACTGGGGTACCGCCGTCAACGTCCAGTCGATGGTCTTCGGGAACATGGGCGACAACTGCGCCACCGGCGTTGCGCTGACCCGCGACGGCGCCACCGGCGTCAAGGGAATCACGGGCGACTACCTGATCAACGCTCAGGGTGAAGACGTCGTCGCCGGTATCCGTCTCCCCAAGAAGATCGAAGATACGCTCGGCCAGGATATGCCGGAAGTCTGGGAACAGTTTCAGAAGGTCGCGCACCTGCTCGAAAACCATTATCACGATGTTCAGGACATCGAATTCACGATTGAAAACCAGAAGCTCTACATGCTTCAGACCCGTAACGCCAAGCGTACCGGTTTCGCCCATGTCCGGACCGCCGTCGAAATGGTCGACGAAGGCCTGATCGATGCCGCGACCGCCGTGAAGCGCGTCCCCGCCAACGACGTGACCCAGCTTCTGCAGCCGGTCTTCTCGGGGAAAGGCCTGAAGGGGATGGAACCGATCGCCAAGGGCGTCAACGCCGGTCCGGGCGCCGCCACCGGCCAGATCTGCTTCCAGCCCGATGAAGCCGAAGCCCTCTGGCAGAAAGACAACTCGGTTCAGCTGATTCTGGTCCGCCGCGAAACCACCCCGGAAGACCTCCGCGGGATGAAGGTCGCCAACGGGATTATCACCAGCTTCGGCGGTGCCGCCTCGCACGCCGCGCTCGTCTCCCGTCAAATGGGGAAGGCTTGCGTCTGCGGCTGCGACGGTCTGGTCATCGACTACAAATCCAAGACGATGAAAGTCGGCGATAAAGTCTTCCACGAAGGGGACTGGATCTCCGTCGATGGGTTCACCGGAAATGTCTACGGCGGCCAGGTTCCGACCGCTCCGTCCGAAGTCCTCCAGGTTCTCTTCGACAAATCGCTCGACCCGAAAGACGCCCCCATCTATCAGCTCTACGCCAAACTGATGGGTTACGCCGACCAGTTCCGCAAGCTGGGTGTCCGCACCAACGCCGACAAGCCCGAAATGGCTCAGCAGGCAGTCGCCCTCGGCGCCGAAGGGATCGGTCTGACCCGTACCGAACATATGTTCTTCGACCATATCGACGAATTCCGCACCATGATCCTGGCCGACAACACCGCCGACCGCGAAAAGGCTCTGGAAGCGCTTCTGCCGTTCCAGCAGGCGGACTTCGAAGGTCTGCTCGAAGCGATGGACGGCAAAGAGGTGACGATCCGTCTCCTTGACCCGCCTCTCCACGAATTCCTTCCGCACGACGAAGCCGGCCAGAAGGAACTCGCCGCCAAGACGGGGATGACAGTCGAATTCATTCAGCAGCGCGTTCACGACCTTGCCGAATCGAACCCGATGCTCGGTCACCGCGGCTGCCGCCTCGGGATCGTCTTCCCGGAAATCACCAAGATGCAGGCGACGGCGATCATGCGCGCCGCGTGCGCCGTCAAGGCCCGCGGCAAGGATGTCCATCCGGAAATCATGATCCCGCTGGTCACCTGCTACAACGAATTCCGCAACCAGGAACAGATCATCCGCGAAGCCGCCGATGCCGCCATTAAGGAAGCCGGCGCCGATATCCACTACATGGTCGGAACGATGATCGAAATCCCGCGCGCCGCGCTGACCGCCGATGAAATCGCCAAGGGCGCCGAGTTCTTCTCCTTCGGGACGAACGACCTCACCCAGACCTGCCTGGGAATCAGCCGCGACGACTACGCCGGGTTCATCAACGACTATCTCGAAAAGGACATCTATCCGGCTGACCCGTTCCAGGTCCTCGACCAGACGGGCGTCGGCCAGCTGATCAAGATCGCCGCCGAAAAGGGACGCAAGACCCGTCCGGAAATTAAGCTCGGCATCTGCGGCGAACACGGCGGTGAACCTTCCAGCGTGAAGTTCTGCCACCGCGTCGGTCTGAACTACGTCAGCTGCTCGCCGCTGCGCGTTCCGGTCGCCAAACTGGCCGCCGCTCAGGCCGCTCTCGAAGACTGAGCTTTCAAACACTGCCGTTATCCGGGCGTCCGGAGCCGGGCGCCCGGCGGCTGAACCGGGAAGCCGGAAGGGGTTACAGCGCGCTGTTTTCCTTCCGGCTTTTTCATCAGATCTCTTAAATCAGATTTCGATATGCCGATTCTCTATCCGCAATACCGCGCCGACGCCGTCACCGACCTTTCCGCCGAACGCCTTGCCCGGCTCGGCATCAGGGCGCTTCTGCTCGACGTCGACTGCACTTTGAAGCGCTACACAGAGCCGATGCCCGCGCAGGACGTGCTCGACTGGCTCGGCGCGATGCGCCGGGCGGGAATCTTCCTCTGTCTCGTCTCGAACGGGAAAGGCCCGCGGATCGCCGAAACGGCAGAGAAACTCGGCCTTCCTTATATCGCGCTGGCGCTCAAACCGCTGCCGCGCGGATGCCGCCGTGCGCTGAGAGAGCACAGTCTGCGCCGCGAAGAGACCGCGATGGTCGGCGACCAGCTTCTGGCCGACATCGTCGCCGGAAACCTGGCCGGGCTGACAACAATCCTCATCACGCCGATTCACCCCGAAGAGGAGCATCTCTACACACGGATCAAGCGGCCGCTCGAAAAGTTCTTTCTTCTGTTCCGCAAAGCGCCGGCAATCACGTCAATCGATTCCTGAATAAGGCGTCATACATAAAAGGGGAGAACCGAAAGGGTTCTCCCCGTTTCGCCTGCCGCAATACGGCGTCGGGTGCACACTAAATCCCCAGGTGTCCCGACTGCCACGCCTCGATCGCTTCCAGGACATCGCCGGTCAGGCGCTGGTCGAGTGCGGGAGAATGTTCCGTGGCGTTGTATTGCTCATAAAGGCGGTTCACGTCGGGCCGGTCCAGCAGAAGCCCGTACTTGGACAGATGGCGGCGGAACAGGTCAAGCGCCTCTTCCCTCTTTTCCGTCTCAATCGTACTGTCGGCGACCAGGTCGCCCAAAAGGTTCTGAATATGCGCCGAGGGAATCGACAGGGCGATCTCCCCCTTTTCCGGTGTGTTGCCGGCAATCAGACTGAAAAAGGTTTTCCGGACCTCGCCCGAATCGCCGGGCCACGGTCCGCTGAAGATGTTCAGAATATCGGGGCCGCGCAGAAGGAGTCCGTACTTTTCGATATGGCGCTGCAGCGCGTCCAGATAGCGGCGGCGCACGTCGGAATCGAACCGGCCGTCGAACGTCAGCAGACTGAGGGTGACCTGAACTGATTTGGCGGGAACGGTCATCGCGAAATCGATCCCTTCGCGCGTCAGGGCGGGCGTCGCCAGGTAGCGGAGCGCCAGGTTTTCGACGTCCTCGATGTAGCAGTTGTTCTCCCCCGTCTCGCGCAGGCGGGTCAGGAGTCTCACCGCCTCTTTCGACTGCTCGAACCGCACCTTGGCGGGCACCTGGCGCGGATCGGTCTTCGCGTAGAGTTCTCCGATCAGACGCGTGCCCGACTCCCTGTCGAACGGAATCACCGAGACCTCGGCGTTCGGTTCCCCTTCCCCGTAACGGCGCGCCTGGTCACGGCGCGTGTCGTCCTCGAAGACGATGAGAATCGGTATATCATGGGTGCGGAAATCGGCGGCCAGGTTCTGCGCCACGGTACGCGGATCAGGCGTTTTCACATCGGAAAGGGCAACGATGAATTCGACATCGGCATCCCCCTGAGCTTTGGTCAGGATATCGCGGCCGGTTCCCGCCGGTGTGGTCAGGACCCCTCCGTCCGAAATGAAGTTCCCGACTTCGCTGATCGTCTCCATATCGGGCGCCGCCACAATGGCGCGGCGTTTCCCCGTCGAGGTGGTGAACCAGATCAGCGACGCGGTCACACTGCTCGATCCGGTATAGGAGACGCCGGGCGCCAGGCTGACGATCGCACGGAGCGCGGCGAACCGGAGCCGCCGGTCGCGCGAGACCGCGGCGCGTACCAGGTCCGACGGGCCGTTCTCGCCGACACAGAGGGACGAATCCCCTATCTCTTCCAAAAGGGTGACCGGGATGACCGCACCTTTTTCGTGACCGGTTTCAAGCGCCAGACGAAGAGCGGAGGCGCAGTCGCCGCTCGTCAGATCGGGGAAGAGGGCACGGAACGCGTCAGTATCAGGTGCGGAATCGAGCCCGTCCCGATAGAGAAGCATTTCCGCCGCGGCAGTCTGCGCGGCGGCGCGGATCTGCGCGTCGTCGGGGTTGAGCCGATACGCGTCACACAGGGCCTGGGCGGCCAGCGTACGCAGCGCCGTTTCGGTCGGCACCATTTCGCGCTGAACCTGCCCGTCCTCCTGAACGCTCCAGATCGGGTACTCGCCGCCGACGGTGTTCGGCAATACGATCTTCCCCTCGAAATACGCCATGCCGCGGCGGTAGGCCCGTTCGGCCTCTTCGGCGGGGGACGGCAGGGTGCCGGTCTGCGCCCGGATCACCTTTTCGAGCAGTTCGCGCGACTCGGGAGACGTCTTTCCGTCGTAATAACGCAGCAGGAGAGGCGTGATTTCGGGCAGTTCGCCGCTCCGCTCCAAGATCGGCGCCAAACGCCGGAGTTCGTCCTCGTCACAGGCACGGACCCGTGCCAAAAGCCCCTCAGCGGCAAAAATCCCCCCCTGGGCCAGGATCGACGCCGCGCATTCGCTTTGGCCGGCATCGGAGGAATCGAGTTTTTCCAGAAGAAAGTCAAATGAGTCGGGATACCCCCGTTTGAGATCGGCCAGCGCGGCGGCGCGTATTTCGGGAGAGCGCGCCCCCGCCCGGTCGAACGCGTCCTGAATCCGGTTCGGGTCGCGCCATTCCTTCTTCGCTTCTTCGAATATCTGACGCACAGACTTTTCGGCAATCCCGCCGACAACCTGGTTGCGGCTGAACGCGATCAGCTTGTCTTCCCCAACCGAGTCGACCAGCGCGGCGTATTCGGCGGGGGTTCCTTCGGCTTCAAGCCCTTTTTCGGCCAGGATTTTGGCAAACTCGGGACGGCCGACACGGGAGATGCGGACCGCCGCTTCGAAGAACTCGGGAGCGGAGACCGGAGGGGTGGTCAGAATCACCTTTTCGGCAGGGGTCATCGATTTGTAGAAATCCTCCTCGTTCATTTCGGAGGGGGACTTTTCGGAAGGATGTTTGAAGACCACCTCACCCCGATCGTTGATGATCGGCACATCGACCCCTTTTCGGTCGCGGAAAAAGCGCTGCGGCATCCCCGGCTGAACCGCGCTCATCGGATCGGCCGGCACCTCCGGTTTCGGGGACTCTTTCGGCCGCTGCGCAATGGAATCGGTCTCGGCGTCTTCCCCGGCAAACGGATCGTCGGCGGCGGAAAGGAGCGCCGCGCCGCCGAAAAGAAACGCGGCGGCAGCCGCCCATACCAACAGTCTGCCCGGTCCGTATCCGGATTCGGAACTATTCCCCGAAGGAGGGAATCGGAAGATCGTCATCGCTGAACCTTTATTCAGGAAACCGTTTCAGGAAACCGCCTCGGCGCTGGATGCCGAAAACGGAACGCGTAATATAAGAGGATATTATCCATATCTGATGAAAAAAACAAGAGAAGATAGAAAAAATGAAACTCCATCCGCCCGCTCCTGCGGCGAAAAAGATACGGGGTTCTTGCCTTTTTCCGAACTTCCGATTAAATAACTTCTGTCAGCGGCTGCTGCAGAACCCGCCGCGCCGTCACAGAAAGAAGCCGCCCGATGAAATCCGAAGAAAGCCTGATCCGGCATTTCCGCCGGACGTCCGAATCGATTCCGGAACTGACCCGCGCCCTGCGGCGCGGGATCGGGGACGATGCGGCAATTCTCGAAACGTTCCGCGGCAATCTGGCTGTCACAACGGACATGCTCTGTGACGGAATCGACTTCGTCTGCGGAAAAGACACGCCGGAAGAGATCGGCCGCAAATCGCTTGCCGTCAACCTGAGCGATCTGGCGGCTATGGGGGCCGCCCCCCTGGCCGTCGTCATTTCGGTACTTCTCCCTCTCGATCAGCAGGAGCGCATCGGTCCGACTGACGAGTTCGCCGAGCGTCTCTTTCAGGGGCTCCTGCCGACCGCGCGGCAGTTCGCCGCGGCGGTCGCCGGAGGGGATACCAACGCCTGGCACGGTGATTTTGCAATCTCAGTGACCGCTCTGGGAAGGGTCGAGCCGAGCCGAGCGCTTCTGCGCAGCGGCGCGCGCCCGGGAGACCGCATTCTGGTCACCGGCAGAGTCGGCGGATCGATCTTCGGCCGACAGTTCCGGTTCACACCGCGCCTCCTGGAAGCTCTCTATCTGGCGCGCTTTCATGAAATTCACGCGGCGATCGACATCAGTGACGGATTGCAGCTCGACGCTTACCGTCTGGCGCGGGAGAGCGGCCTGGTCTGCGAACTGAATACCGAATCGATTCCGATACACGCCGACGCGCTGAACCCGCCGCCGGGCGCGGAACGCTACCCCGGCTGGGAAACCGAAAAGTCCCCCCTCGAACACGCGCTGGGAGACGGTGAAGATTTCGAACTCGTTCTGGCGGTTTCTCCCGATGAGGCAAAGCGTCTTGTCGATACACAGCCGTTCCCGGCCGCGGCGCGGGGAGACCGGAAAATCCGCCGCGCCCTGGAAGAGATCTGCGGCGAATGCGGCTTTCAGTTTGACGAAGAGGATTTTTGGAAGCTGGCGCAGGTTCCCCTGACCGACATCGGTGTCCTGAGAGAGGGGAACCCTTCCGGAACGCCTCCCGCCGCCGGCTGGGAATACCGGTTCTGAAAAGAACGTATTATTTGTTTATTTGTCTTCCTCTTTGATGTAGAACCGCTCCAGGTTGATTCCCCCTTTGAGCTGCTCTTCGAGGAGCATCACGCGGCTTTCGAGGAGCGCGATCCGCCGTTTGAGCATCGGAACCTGGTTCTCCTCTTCGTGAATGTGCAGCGGACGGGGCACCTTTGGATAGCCCAAGTGCCGGTTCAGCGCCGAAAAGAGGAACGCCGGATCCCGCCCGCGGGAAGCCCAGCCGATCCGCCCTTCCCGTTCGCCGAAGAGAACCTTTTCGTCCGGATCGTCCCCGGTCCGTTCGCGGTAATACGCACTCCGGACATAGATGAGCGCCGCCAGGTCAACCGACCCCAGCTGGCGGCGGAGAATGACGTTGATCCAGTGGGCCCACTGCCCGTCATACATCGGATCGGCGGCGATCGCGCCGAGCGACTCGTCATATCCGAGCCGGTTCCGGCTGACCGTCTCGAGCTGGTAGAAGAAAACCCCCTGAGGGGTCGGCTCCCCCGCCATATAACCGGCGAGACGTTCCAGAATCCGGAGAGCGGTTTTAAAGTCGAACCGCCCCCCTTCCGTCTCGCTCTCTTTAACGACGAATGTCTGAAACGGCGAAAAATAATGTTTCATCACCGCCATCGCGCCCGACATCGTACCGCGCAGTTTGATCTCGGCCAGCAGGTAGTCGATCGCCATCGGAAGTTTGACGGTCGAAAGGACTTCGCTCTTCATGGCGCGGAGAATCTCCTGTGACGAATAGCCGTCGTCAAGACGTTCCAGAAACGTCTTGAAAAAGAAACGCTGTTCGACATATTCATCTTTTTCCAGCAGCATCGCGCCTGCTCCCGACCCGGGGAGTCTTCCGGCCTAAACGGGACCGGCCTCCCCGCGGAACCATTCTACCCGAAACGGGGGCGAAAAAAAACCCGCCGAACCTACGTCCGGCGGGAATTCCGTGATCAGGACTCAATCCCTTCGGGGTCAGGGATCGAGACGCCGTTCGATTTCAGGATCGAAACGGCGGGAAACCGCCACTCCGGGCTGGCGGGCTTCGTGCGACTGACCGACTTCGGGCCACGGGCTGACCGTTTCAAACTCGGGCACGATCTCCAGAATCTGGTCGATCTGATTCTCGGCCATTGTACGGATCCGCGATTCACGCGTGTGCTGGTGAATATACTTCGCCGACTTCATGACTTTCAGAAGTTTGGCGCGGTTGCGGATCGGATTCTGAAGCTCGTCCTCGAAGGGGCCGACGAGTTCCGAAAGGGGAACGTCGAGCACCTCTTTCCAGGCGATCAGCTGCGAGATCGTCAGATCGGATGTCGGTTTTTCCTGCTCGCGGGCTTCCTGAAGCGGGATCCCGAGTTTCCGCGCACAGTTCTGGATCGACATGCCCTGGCTTTCACGCACCTGCGCGATCTGATGAAACGTCCGCTTCGCCTGTTCGGGCCGGACCTTCTTCACCTCTTTGGCCGGAACGACCGGGGCGGGACAGACATAACCGGTCATGACACCGGTGGTAATGGGGATGCTGGGAATTGAGGGAGTGCTCATCTTCGTACCTCCTTACCGGTTTAATACCGTCAACGTAGTATATCCGAACACCTTGGTTTTCGTTCCTTTGCCCAGGAACGGTTGCCGGACGGCGTTCTTTCTTTCTCTTGAGCTTTTGAATTTTTCGAGCGTGCCCGACGCTCTGAAACAATCCGCAGCAGATTACTAGTTTGCAAAGAGTGTGCCAGAACAAACATTACTTTAAGAAATTTTCTGATTTTATCGTTTTTTCCGCAATTTTAATCCGTTTCAGCGTTGAAACCGTAAAATTCAGCGCGGCTGCGCGGTCCAAACGTGAAGTTCTGAGACCAATCGGCGTTGAGAGCTGCTGAAAAATGCCGACCCCGAGGCTTCCCGCCCTGCCGACAAAAAAAGGACTGCGGCATTTTACCGCAGTCCCATGTGAGAAACCGCTTCAGATTCACCGGAGTCCCGAAACGGGGCTCATCGGGATGTCAAGGAAATAGGGCGTGCCGTTCCGAACCAGATAAACCTTGGCATTGGCCGATTCGGCGGCGAAATCGTTCCACTTCCGGGCAATGACATAAAGGATATCGATTGAAGTGGTCGCCCAGCGGTTGTTCGAAGAGTTGTCAATCACGAACCCGAAGATGACGTCGCCGACCTGAATACCGCTCTTCGTCGTCTTGAAAAGAGTCGTATCGCTCACGCGGGTAACGACCGCGCCGCCGGAAGGCATGATTTTATAGTTGTCCATCGAGACCTGCGCCAGGAACGGATAGCGGCGGAGGAATTCCGATTTGTCGATCGGCTCGGCTTCGATTCCGAGTATTTTATAGACGGCCTCCTCTTTGGTGCTCCCGACCAGCGAGAGCTGCTCGCCGGCATTTCGCGAATAGGAGGGCGCGGCTTTCGCTTCGCTGAACCCGCTTCCCGCTCCGGTCTCCTCGTCCAGCCCGCGAGCGGCCGCCGGACGCTGCGCGGCGTAAAGAACGCTCCCCGCGGGGACAGCCGCCGCGCCGCTCATCGCGACCTGTTTTTCGATCTGTTTGCCGTGGCGTTTCACCTTCACATCGATCTGGTCGGTCAGGGAAACGCCGATCAGCGACCGGGTAAAGTCGAGTGCCGAATGGATTTCGATTCCGTTCGATTCAAGGAGAATGTCCCCCGCTTCAAGTCCGGCCGCGGCGGCGGGGCTCCCGGGATCGACTGACTTGACACTGACGCAGTCGGTTTCGCTTTCACCGAGCGGGTATTCGTCGGTCGGAACCACCATCTCTTCCAGATGGAGTCCGTGATGATTGATTTTCGCGACCGAAGCGCGGATCAGCCGGTCGGCGACCGAAGTCACGATGTCGACCGGAATGGCAAACGCGATATTCTGCGCGTCATCCCGAACCGCGGCGTTCATCCCGATCATTTCACCGTCGAGGTTCACCAGCGGCCCGCCGGAATTCCCCGGGTTGATCGGAGTGTCGGTCTGAATGGTCCGTTCATAGGAGACCGTCTCGCTCGAGGCGAGAGGACGGTTCAGCCCGCTGACAATCCCGCGGGCGGCGGCGTTGGCGTAGCCGAACGGGTTGCCGATCGCAAGGACATCTTCGCAGACATAGACCCGTTCGGTCTTGCCGAACGTGATCGGGGTGAATTCGCGGTTCGCCACGATCCGCAGGAGGGCCAGATCGGTTCCCGGATCGTGCCCGACGAACTCGATGTTCCGGTAGATTTCGCCGTCGAACGTGGTCACCTGAATATTTTGGAGCCCTTTGACGACGTGATAGTTCGTGATCACATAGCCCCGTTCGTCCATGATGATCCCGGATCCCATCCCGGTCACGCTCTCCTGCTTCGACTTTTCGGCGAGCTGGCGCTTATAGGCGTCATTCCGGACTTCGGCGACATCGAATTTCTTTTCACCCCGGATACTGACCACCGAAGGGGCGGCTTTGTCGTAGGCCCGGGCAAACGCGTTCTTCTTGCCGGCGAGCGATTCTTTTCCCGAAACGGGAATCGTCATGAGAAGAGCGCACAGCACGAGAAGGGCAGACCGCCAAACCGGGCGGAATTGCTCGCGATCGAAACAGCGCTTCCGCGTAAACGGAATCGGGAGGAATCGCTTCATGGGTGAATCTGGATAAAACCGGTAAACTGAGAGGGAATCCTCCCCCTCCGGGCTAGGTCAACGGCAAAGAAAAAGAGTCTCTTTGCGGGTTGTTCCGGTTGTAACGGAAATAACCTTTACCCTATTTCGGTCATTTCCAACCCAGGGCTTTATCAAAAAACGATTCTCCGCCTAAGAAGTCCAATTCCGTCTTCACCCCCCAGACCGGCCGGCCGGCGATTTCCCCTTCCGGAAGCTTCACCAGATCCTTGACGGTGGTCAGAAACCCCGCGGCGTCGGGCGAAGCGGCGGCCAGACGCCGGATCCCCGTCCGGTCCGGCGCGGTATGGTCGGGAAACGCGATACCCGGAGCGGTCCTGACCCCTTCGGCACGGAGCATTTCAAAGAAACCGTTCGGATTTCCGATTCCGCAGAAGGGGATCCAGAGTTCCCCTTTTAGCAGGTCAAACGGCGCCGATTCCCAGCCGCCGGGAGTTCGGCGCAGAAGAGAGACCGGACGAACCGCCGATTCGGCCCATAAAACATGGGGGGCATACCGGCGGACCAAAGCCTCGATCCGGCGGCGTTCACGTTCATCGACGAGATCGGCGCGGGTCAGGATCACGCCGTCGGTACGGCGGAGCGCGCCGAGCGGTTCCCGTGCCATTCCGGCGGGGAAGAGTCCGCCCCCGAACGGGTCGAGAGCGTCGATCAGAACAAGGTTCACATCCCGAACCAGACGCCGATGCTGGAATCCGTCGTCCAGTATGATAAGTTCCGTCCCGGGGTAGTCGGTCAGGAGCGCACGACCCGCTCTGACACGGTCAGGCGACTGGTAGTGGGGGACGTCGGGAAAATCGAGCGCCAGTTCCGCCGCCTCGTCATTCCGCCGGCGAAACGGACTCGCCTTCCCTTCCGGCCCGGCGTAGTTCGACGCGCGGTAGCCGCGGCTTAAAAGGGCGGGCCGGATTCCGCGCGCGAGCGCCGCACGCAGAAGGGCTGCGGCCGCCGGGGTCTTCCCTGTCCCCCCCATCGTGAGGTTTCCGAGACTGACGACCGGCACACCGAGCCGGTACGCCTTTTTCAGCCCGGTATCGTAGAGGAAGTTCCGAAACCGGACGATCGGGGCGTAGAGGAGCGCACATCCCGAAAGGAAAAGATGCAAGGCGCCGTAAAGGCCGCGCCGTTTCTTAACCAGTTTCCGAAAGTCCATGTTCGATTCACCCCTTAAACAACGTTCCGCGGCACGCGCCGCGCCTGCCGTGATTATACCGGACGGGAAAAAGAAGGTCTATACGCGCCTGCCGGCCGCGGCGGCGGATTTCGTCCGGCCGATCCGGCCGAGCGCCTCGGCGATTATCAATCCCGTGAACCGTACAGACGCCTTTCCCATCACAATACAGAACTGTCCGGACGCCGAACAGGTGCGGACTTTAACCGCACGCCGCGCCAATTGACAAAAAAAGAGAGGAGAGATACGATAAACGGCAGGCCGCGGAAGGCAAATTCCCCCTTCTGGGATACGAATTCGAAAGGAATCATTTTGGAACTGTCGCAGCTGACCGATTACGCCGCGAAAAAATACGGGATCAGTGAAGAGTTCAAATGGGACTCCTTCCCCGGCTTTTCGGTTCTCGCCGACCCGGTCACGGGCAGCTGGGCCGCACTCCTGATGCGGACGCGCGACGATGCGACCGGCAAGGAGATCCAGCGGTGCGACATCCGGTGCGGACAGCGGACTCTTTCGGCAATCCGCGCCCCGTTCGTCACCCTGCCGTTTCGAATGACCGGATACCGGTGGGTGGGGGTCGTCTTCGACGAGACGACCGTGCCGGAAGTCGTCTTCTCCCTCTTCGACCGCGCGATTCAGAGCGAAAATCCGCGGGGATACACCGTTCAGCTCAACACGTCCTCCGACACGGGGGTGGAACTGTACCGCGAAACGCCGCTGCCGACCGTCGGGCCGCCCCCCCTCCCTGCCTGGAAAGAGGTTCCCGCGAAGATCATCGAGATGAAAAAGCTCTTCGGTAACGGGGGGAGCGGATACGGACGGAATGCGGAACGGTTCTACCGCCAGGCAAAGTTCATGGAGGACTACGAAGACGATGCCGAATGGACCGAACGGTTCACGCTCTACTACCCCACCTACAACGATCTGAGCCTGCGCCGGCTGCGCGGCTATTTCGGCTGGCGGTCGCGGGTTCGGAAAGGGGTCTACGGCCCGATCTCCGCGTCGCTCGCCTATCTCTACCTCTACGAACTCCTCTGCGGAATCGGCGCCGCCGCGCCGGAAGAGGCGTTCGAGAAGATGAAGGCGTTCGAAGCCGGATTCATCGATTCGGGAGTCGGCGAACCGTCGATGCGCCGGAACCTGCACCGCTGGATGTTCGAGTACGCGGTCATTCATCATCTTCCCGCCGAGGCCGCCCTCGAATACGCCGACCCGAAAGACCGGACGAAGGACGCGCATCTTGCGGTTCTGAAAGTCCCGAAGGCGCACACCGATGAAGAAATCTTTTCGGCGCTCCTCCATTTCACCGACCGGAAGCCGATGCGCACGATGGTCTGCAAACGGAACGAAGAGGAGGCGAAACACCTTTTCGCCGCAATCTGGCGGCATCTTTCCAAGTTCTGCCGTCCGAACCACGAGACATTCTTCACATCCTGTTTCGGGAGACGGCATTCCTACCGGTGGGCCCCCCTCTCGAACGCAATCCACCGGGAGGAAAAACCTGTCCGCAATGCCGATTACGATCTCTCGGCCTGCCGTTCGTACCGGTGCCGCGACGGCAAGTGGCGTGAGCATTGCTATGTCATGCTCTACTTTAACAAGAACCGATTACTTGCCGTTATCCGGGAAACGGATAGAATCTTTCGCAGGAGAGCGGGGACGGGACCTTACCTCGAAGAGAAGCCGGAAGACGCCTGGCTTACGCCTTTTATCGAAGAGGTCTTCGACGCGCGCGACCGGGAGCGGGCCGAGGCCGCGCGTCCGGTCATCACGCTGAGCCTGTCCGAAATCGAACAGATCCGCCGCGATGCCGACGTGACCTGTGAACGCCTGATGACCGAAGAGGAACAGGGCGGCGCGGTGCCGCTTCCGCCTGCGGAACACTCCGCACTGTCCGCAGGCACAGATCCTCTCCCCTCCGCGGCCGGGGGGCCGGCGGGCGAACCGAACGGACAGGCGGCGCAGGTCCGCGGGCTCGATGCGGCACACACCGCCATTCTGACCGCGCTGACCGAGGGGGAAGATGCCGCCGCCCGGATCAGGGCGGAGCGGCTGATCCCGTCGGTTGTCGCCGACCGGATTAACGAGGCGCTCTTCGATGAAATCGGGGACAACGCACTCGAGTGCGACGGCAGCACAATCACCCTCGTTGAAGATTACCGTGACGATCTCAAACGGATATTGAGAGGATAGGACCAGATGAACGACGAAACCAGAAAGGTGCCGCGGCGAATCGCGCAGGCCGTCCTGGGCTCACTCAGAGGAGGTGTGGTCCCGCGGATCGGGCTCCCCTACATCGCCGTCGGGCGGAAGAATGAAATTGAGGCGCTTCTGCACGACGTCGACGTCATCGGCGAAGGAGGCGCTTCGTTCCGGTTCATTGTGGGGCGTTACGGGTCAGGGAAAAGCTTTCTGATCCAGACGATCCGCAACTACGTGATGGACCGGGGTTTCATTGTCGCCGACGCCGATCTTTCCCCCGAACGGCGGCTGCACGGCACGCAGGGGCAGGGGCTTGCCACCTACCGGGAACTGATCGGGAATCTCTCGACCAAAACGAAGCCGGAAGGGGGCGCCCTTTCGCTCGTCCTCGACCGATGGATCAGTTCGGTACAGACCGAAGCGGCGCGGGAAACCGGCCGGGCGCCCGGCGATCCGGAACTGACGCGGGCGGTCGACCAGAAGATCTGCGCCGTCACACAGGCGGTGAGCGAACTGGTGCACGGATTCGAGTTCGCCCGGCTCCTTTCGCTCTACTACCACGCGTATATCGACGGCGACGACGAGACGAAAGCGAAGGTGATCCGCTGGTTCCGTGGCGAGTACACGCTCAAGCGGGAGGCGAAAAGCGAACTTGGAGTCAACATCATCATCACCGACAGCGACTGGTACGAATATCTCAAGCTCTTCGCCGCCTTCTTCCGGTACGCGGGATATGCCGGCATGATGATCATGATCGACGAGCTGGTCAACATCTTCAAGATCCCGAACCTGATCACCCGCCAGTACAACTACGAAAAGATGCTGACCATGTACAACGACACGCTCCAGGGGAAGGCGAAATACCTGGGGATCATCATGGGGGCGACCCCGCAGGCGATTGAGGACAAGCGGCGCGGGGTCTACAGTTACGAGGCGCTCCGTTCCCGCCTGGCCGAAGGGAAATTCTCGCGGCCGGGCGCGCGCGATCTGCTGGCACCGGTCATTCGGCTCGAGGCCCTGACCGCCGAAGAGATGCTCGTCCTCTGCGAAAAACTCGCCCGGATGCACAGAGACTACCGCGGATACGACCGGACCCTTTCCCCCGCCGAACTGGGAAGTTTCATCAAAATCGAATACGGCCGGATCGGCGCCGATCAGAACATCACTCCGCGCGAGGTGATCCGCGACTTCATCGAGCTACTCGACCTGCTCTGCCAGAACCCGAAACTGACTCTCGACGAACTGCTCCGATCCGGCGAGTTCACCTACGCCGAGTCGGGCGCCGTTTCGGACAAGGGTGAGGGAAACTACGCGGAGTTCACCCTATGAACGTCTACGAGCGCTACGCCCCGTTCATCCGGGATTACATCTACCGCAGCGGCTGGCAGTCGCTGCGCGGTGTGCAGAACGGCGCGGGCGAGGCGATCTTCGGCACCGAAAAGAATCTCCTGCTGACCGCATCGACCGCATCGGGGAAGACCGAGGCGGCGTTCTTCCCGATTCTGACCCTTCTCGACGAAGATCCGCCGGCAAGCGTCGGCGTTCTGTATATCGCGCCGCTCAAGGCGCTGATCAACGACCAGTTCGGCCGGCTCGAAGAACTCTGCGAGGAGGCGCGGATTCCGGTCTGCCGCTGGCACGGTGACGTGCCGCAGACGCGCAAACGGAAACTCTTAAAGCATCCGGCGGGAATCCTCCAGATCACGCCCGAATCGCTCGAGTCGCTCATGATCAACAAACGGATGGAGATTCCCTCTCTTTTCGGCGATCTGCGGTTCATCGTCATCGATGAGATTCATTCCCTTCTGCGCGGAGACCGCGGAATGCAGACTTTCTGCCTGATCGAACGCCTCTGTAAGGCCGCCGGCTGCAATCCGCGGCGGGTCGGACTTTCGGCGACGATCGGCAGTCCCGAGGCGGCGGGCGAATTCCTCGGCGCCGGAAGCGGACACGAAACCGCAATCCCCCGCTGTGAAGGCGGGCGCGAGGTCTGGCGCCTTTCGATGGAACATTTCTTCAACACGTCTCCCCAGGCCGACGAGGGGAAAACCGCGCCGATTGAGGCGCTCGCGGCGGAAGAGCCGACCGATACCGCGCCGGCTGCCGCCGACCCGGGGATCGGCTACATCTTTGAGCACACACGGGGCAGAAAATGCCTCATCTTCACCAACTCGCGCGAAGAGTGCGAAGCGGTCTGCCAGTCCCTGCGGCAGTATTGCGAGGCGAACCGCGAACCGGACCGCTTTCTGATCCATCACGGGAACCTTTCCGCGTCGTACCGCGAAAGCGCCGAAGAGGAAATGAAAGACGACGGCTCGTGCATGTCGGTCTGCGCCACCGCCACACTCGAGCTGGGAATCGATATCGGCCGGCTCGAACGGGCGTTTCAGCTCGAGGCCCCTTTTACCGTTTCGGGGTTCCTCCAGCGGATGGGGCGGACCGGACGGCGGGGAGATCCGTCGGAAATGTGGTTCGTCATGCGCGAAGAGCATCCCGAAGCGCGCGCCATGCTCCCGGACATGATCCCATGGCATCTGATTCAGGGAATCGCGCTGGTTCAGCTTTACATCGAGGAGCGTTTCGTTGAACCGCCGCGCACCGGCCGTCTGCCGTTCAGCCTCCTCTACCATCAGACGATGAGCACGCTTGCCTCGTGCGGCGAAATGACCCCCGCCGAACTCGCCTCGCGCGTCCTGCCCCTTTCGGCGTTCCGGCGGATCACCCCCGACGATTTCCGGGTTCTGCTGCGGCATCTTCTGGAGACCGATCATATCGCCCGCACCGAAAACGGCGGGCTGATCGTCGGTCTGGCCGGAGAGCGGATCACGAGCAGCCACAAGTTTTACGCCGTGTTTCAGGAGAACGTCGAGTACTCGGTCCGCAGCGGTTCGGAAGAACTCGGAACGATCGTCAAGCCGCCGCCGGTCGGGGACAAGATCGCCATTGCCGGCCGGGTCTGGGTGGTCGAGGAGGTGGACCATCAGCGGCACAGCGTCTACTGCACTCTGGTCAAGGGAAACGTTCCCGCCTATTTCGGCGACTGTCCCGGCGACATCCACACGCGCATTCTGGAGCGGATGCGGAGAGTCCTTTCCGAAGAGAAGCGGTATCCCTACCTGATGCGGCGCGCGGCCTGCCGCCTGGCCGACGCGCGCGAGGCTTTCGCCAAGTCGGAGATGCTCAGCCGCCCGCTCGTTCATCTGGGCGGGAAGATGTGGGCGCTCTTCCCCTGGCTCGGCAGTTACGCCTTCCTGGCGATGGAACGCTTCCTGAAACTCCGGTGCGCCAAACGGCTCGAACTGCGGGGCCTGAACCCTTCCCGGCCGTATTATCTGCAGTTCACCATGCAGGCCGGCGAGGAGGAGTTCTACCGCGTCCTGGCCGAAGAGGCGGCGCAGGAGTTCGATCCGCTCGAACTGGTCTATCCGAAAGAGGTTCCCGTCTTTGAGAAGTATGACGAGTATCTTCCCGAAGAGCTGGTTCAGAAGGGATTCGCCTATGGGGTTCTCGATATCGAAGGGATGAAAGAGCGCATCTTCGGCTGGGCGGAAGAACGGGGACTCTGAACGGCGCTTCGGCCGCCGGAGTCCGTCCCGGGCGATTTTTCGGGCCGGCCGGCGGGACCGGGATCATTTTCGCTTTCCGTCCCCGATGAAATCGGGATGCCATCCGCTATAATGATTGACGCGGCCCTCCGTCTGCGGCGGCCGCGGAACCGCAACAACATTTCAGGAATCAGGTTATCGTCTATGGCCAACATTATCGCTGTCATCTGGGATTTCGACCGCACGCTGATCGACGGGCATATGCAGGACCCGATCTTCAAGGAGTACGGAACGGACGCGGGCGCCTTCTGGAACGAGGTGAACGCCGCGCCGGGAGAGATCGCCGGCGCCAAGGGAATCCGCGTCAATGCCGACACCTACTACCTGAACCACTTCATCCGGTGCGCCCATAACGGCACGTTCCCCGGCCTGAACAACGCAAAGCTCCGCCGGATCGGAAAAGAGCAGAAGTTCTATCCCGGAGTCCCCGAGATCCTGCGGAAGACCAAAGAGCTTCTCACCGCCGACGAGTCATACACGGAATACGGGATCCAGGTTGAGCATTACATCGTCAGCACCGGATTCGCCGAAACGATCCGCGGAACCGATCTCGTCCCTCTGCTCGACGGGATCTGGGGCTGCGAACTCCTCGACGACGAGACCGGGGTGATCGGCGACATCGTCTACACCATCGACAACACCACCAAGACGCGCGCCATCTTCGAGATCAATAAGGGGATCGGCAAGCTCGACGAGATCGACGTAAACTCGATGATTCCGAAAGAGCTGCGCCGGGTTCAGTTCGAGAACATGATCTACATCGCCGACGGGCCGAGCGACGTGCCGGCGTTTTCGCTGATCGGGCAGAACGGCGGTTCGACGTTCGCCATCTATCCGAAAGGGGACATGGCCGCGCTCAAACAGGTTGAGCAGATGCGTTCGGACGGCCGGGTCGACATGTACGCCGAAGCGGACTACCGGGAAGGAACCACCGCGTATATGTGGATCACCAATAAGATTCAGGAGCTCGCCGATAAGATACGGAATCGGGAAAAGGGGAAGATTATCTCATCCGCCACGCCCGCGCCGCATCATTTGATCTGAACACAAACCGACGGGGAGAGAAGATGCATATCGTCACAACGGTTGTTGAAACGCGGCTGGGGGATATCACGGAAATCGGCGATGTCGACGCCATCGTCAACGCCGCGAACAAAACCCTACTGGGGGGCGGCGGAGTCGACGGCGCGATCCACCGCGCCGCCGGCCGGGAGCTGCTCGAAGAGTGCCGGACCCTCGGCGGGTGCGAGACGGGGGAAGCGAAGATCACCGGCGCCTATAGACTGCCGTGCAGATATGTGATTCACACGCCCGGCCCGGTCTGGCGCGGGGGAAGCAGGGGAGAACCGGAAAAACTGGCGGACTGCTATAAGAATTCCCTCCGGCGCGCCATGGAAAACGGGGTGCGCCGGATCGCGTTCCCTTCGATCTCGACCGGCGTCTACTCCTATCCGGTCAGGCAGGCGGCGGAAGCCGCTGCGGGCGCGGTGAAGGAATTCATTCAGGAGAATCCCGAAGCTCTCGATCTGGTGGTCTGGGTTCTGTTCGACCAGGCGACGAAACGGGTTTACGACGAGGTGCTGGAAGAACTGGACCTGGAGCTGAACGGGCCGCCGGAATACTGAGAGAATGAAGGCGGTGCTGCGGATGTTTTTCCGCCAGGGAGTCTGAGCCGGCCCATCCTCCCGCCGGCCGCATACCGAAAGGAATTTTCCCGTCCGCCGCAGTTCAAGTCATGCGGCGGGTCTGTCGGGGACATGAGGATTTGAAACACGTCAAAAGGAACGTTTCAGAAACTCCGCGGCGGACAGAATTTCCGGTTTTGTAATACACGCTTCCAGCAAATCCCTGTCTCCGGTCAGAATAACATCCGCATGCTCAATCACTGCCGCGCGCAATATCGGGCGGTCTTTTTCGTCCCGTATTTTTGTCTCTTCCGCTACAGGCTCCTCCGGCGTGGGAACAATTTCGAGCGCGAGCAGCGCGAACGACAAAAACCGGTCCAGAATACCCGCTTTGTGAGGTGCCTTCCGGCTGACAATTCGGCGCAGTTCATCGATTACGTAATCAGTGACAATACCCTTGTTGGGAACACGGACAGCCTCATAGAAAGCTTTTGACGTTGTTCCATTCGGAAAAAGGGCTGCCGAGAACAGGATATTCGTGTCTATAAAGACCTTCATAGGTCAGCTCTCGGAACGGAATTTCTTCACCATGGCATCGGCTTCTTCCTCGGAGTGAAGACCGAGACGCTCGGCTTCCCCTGCCATTCCCTGCTGAAAGACCTTCATTGCGTAATGGGCCGCATTCATGAGAATGACCTGGTTCCCATCGCAGACCATTGTTACCCTGTCCCCGGTCGCGACACCGAGCTGTGTCCGTATGTCTTTCGGCAGAGTGATCTGGCCTTTGGACATCACCTTTGCGCTGTCAACAATAACATCCGACATCGTTTCCTCGCTGAGTCAAAACCCTACTTGTCCTACTTTCCCTACTTTGATTATAGCACGCTCTCCGGTTAAAACAATGGGGCAAATACCTTGTACCCTGACTAACCCGGATCTCCTTCCCCGCCGTCGGAAGTATCGATTCGAGAGGTTGAATCGGGGTTTGCTTTAGCGATAATAGGTGAATGAAAACTGTTCGCCGCCGGGTTACAAATCGGCGAGACGACCCGAATTAAGAAATGAAAGGAATAAATCATGGAATTTATCGAACTGGCCAAAAAAAGGTATTCCGTCCGAAAGTACGCGAACAAGCCGATCGAACGCGAAAAGCTCGACTTGGTTCTGGAAGCCGCGCGTGTGGCACCAACCGCGAAGAATCTGCAGCCGCAGAGGATCTACGTGATTCAAAGCGCAGAAGGCCTCGCCAAAGTCGATGCGCTCACCCCCTGCCGGTTCGGCGCTCCGACGGTTCTTCTTTTTACCAACAACACCGACGAGGAATGGAACAATCCGCTCGAGACAAGTGTTCGCGCCGGCGTTGAAGACGTGAGTATCGTCGCAACGCACGCGATGCTCGAAGCCGAAGATCTGGGGCTGGGAACCTGCTGGGTCAACTACTTCCCGAACACCGAGCTTGAAAAGGCGTTCGGACTGCCGAAAAACGAACGGTCGGTTCTCCTGATGCCGGTCGGCTACCCCGCACCCGACGCCGCCCCCGGTCCGAATCACGCGGCGAGCAAAAAGACCGGCGAGTTCGTGAAATTCATCTGAACCTGTGCTTTCGTCGGGCCCCTGTTCAAAGACGGGGGGCGGCGGACAGATGACATTGCTACCGATGTGCTCCGTATGATAAAAATCACTCGCCGTTTGCAGTGAACGGTATTCCCTTCCTCATGAGACAAAACCCAGTATAAACGATATAGATCAGTTGTCTTCGAAGTTATTTTTAACGGTTCTTTGAGGCGATACCTATTTTTCAATTGAAAAATAGGTTAGATTGATGCAGTTGAGAGCACTTCTTCACTGGCAAGTCAGAACAATTGAAACAAGACGGATAAAGCAATGGCGGACATCAAACTTGGAATTACGAAAATTGGTGAGCTTCTTATAGATAAAAAAATCAAACTCACCAATAACGAGGAAATCCCCAATGTTGAACTCGAGATTCCCGAATATCAACGACCATATAAATGGACCGTGAAAAATGTCTTACGGCTTTTTGATGACATTGTCGAAGCGATGACCGACAGTAAGGAAAGATATCGTGTCGGAACACTGATCCTGCACAAGGAGAATGAAAAATACAAAATTGTTGACGGACAACAACGGCTGATCACCTTTTCGCTATTGCTGAAGTGTTTTTCAGAAACTCCTGATTTGGATTTTTTAAGACAGGAACTTGAGGACAATTCCTATAACATACGCAATGTCCCTAATAATTACCACGCATTAAAAAGGCGTCTTATGGAATTGGATTCCGGTGTTTGTTCCGATCTTTATGAATACATTAAAGGCAACTGTGAGTTAGTAGTTATTATCACAGAGGACGAGTCCGAAGCTTTTCAATTTTTCGATTCACAAAATGCCAGAGGCAAAGCGCTCTATCCGCACGATCTTCTCAAAGCCTATCATCTCAGGGAAA
>JAEEGL016242147.1_pt1 | contig 22543 bp, 21 predicted proteins | sample 9134231 | NCBI WGS metagenome assembly JAEEGL01 (sample SAMN16246548, study PRJNA631951) | gut metagenome | biome: gut microbiome; feature: rumen; material: fiber-attached | host: Bos | place: Iran: Karaj | collected 2018-10
CATCTTCCGTCTCATCCAGGCCGACCACCCGCTCACCGCCGGATTCAAAGAAATAATCTTCTTCCTTTGGCTTCTTTCCCTCAATTTTTGCCAGCTGATATCCGTTGTCGTCCTTGACGGTATAGGTTATAACAGCACAATGCTTGTCATAGTCCACAGAGGATATTTTGAAAAGGGCGGTAGACCAGGAATATCCCCCGCCCAGGACGTAGGTAAACACCCCGTGCGGATTCCAGCGGTAAGTCTGGTGAATCTCCTGGGAAGGAGGCGCAGTTTCCTTTTTGTCTGAGGTATACGATTCCTCAAACTTATCCTTATCCGGTAAAGTATAATTTCTGATTCCGATCTGTGAGCTTTCCTCCCTGCCGCAGGCACTGAGAAAAACAAGCATCAGCAACAGCAATATCGTCTTTTTCACTGTCCCGCTTCCTTTATAACTTGTTTTCCAGATATTACTTTTCTATACAAAATATAATTATGGCTCATATATTCTATTTATTCTGCGAGATACAACGGTAGTTGCATCAAAAACCAATCATTCTTATCAAAAATAAGGCGATGTAATTCTTTATAACCTTCCGTGTCGGATATTATATTCCCGTTTCTATCGATAGAAATATCTTCATAAGCGAATTCATGAATATAAGCATAAACTATACCATCCTGTTCACATAGAAAAACTCTGAACGGTTTATCTGTACTCCTACCATAATCCAAGATGCATTCTAGTTCTCCATCTCCGTTTAGGTCAACATACCGTACGGTCGATATTTCATAGCCGTCTCTTTGCAAATTGCTGAACGGGCACTGCCAAGCTGGAATAAAACTAATGCTGTCAGGGACTACCTGTACCATCCCGTCCGATATAAATAATTCGTCGTAGAAAATATTATTGTCATATGGGAAGAATATTTTTTCGGATGTTGGGAACTTTCCAGCTAGAAAATCACAAATCGTTTCATATTGTATAATGGGCAGTACACAATTAAGACCAAACATTTTCAGATATCTAAGCGATATAGAAAATGCTTCTTCATTTGGTATCACCTCTATGCTCAAACGGTTTTTTTCAAGAAGTATCTGCATATAGATATTTCCATCTTCGACTCTGTGAAATATAACAAATTTTTTATTCATATCATCAACGTTGAATATTACATAACCTGCTTTTAGTTCATCCAGTTTGATGAGCTCATTTTCTTCGCAGGTATAGAATTCGGTTATTATATCTGAGTCACGATATCCTTTTGAAATAATTAATTCGGGTATACCATTGCCGTCAATATCATAAATCAAGTACCTTGAAGTCTCTACAAGATCAATTCTTTCCTCTTCGTTAATCTGATTAAGTTTACTGATATATACTGCTTTCCATTCATGATCTTCAGCACTTGCAGCTGTAGAAGAGGCAAGCAAAATAATTAGGCAGAAAATCGATACAATCTTTTTCATGGTGTTCCTCTGTTTAAAAAATAATATAGTATTGAAAGTAAAGGTAGCAGGAGTATAAAACTCCTGCTGCATTTTTATTTTTTATATTACTCTGCACATCCACATCTATAACAATAGCCATTAATATAGCCATGTGACTCTGTCCGCAACAACTGCCACTCCCCTCCCGGTTGGAATTGGTGTGTTAGATCATCATAACATATCCATCTATATAGAACATCATGTGTATTCGCATCTTTATAGACAAACATAAGCTCAATATGATCAGGATAAATATCTTCTTCGATGACTGGTTCATCCTCAGGTGATGTGATTTCTTCCGCATAAACGTTAAAGCATGATAAGGTGCTTAATAAAATGAAGCACAGCAGTGTAATTGCAATAGATTTCCGCGTTTTCATAAGCTTTAGCTCCTTTTTTTAATTCCTTTTGTTTAAATAATGTTCTCCTGGCTCTGAGCTGGATATAGCGTATTACTACCTGAGTCTTGTCATATCTATTCCTTTATATATTTTAATTCTAGAAAGTTACACAAGTAGCTGAGATTAATTCTTTTTTCCTATTTAATGGTTTGGGAAAGTCGCTTTATACCAATTTCTTTTCCTTGCAGATAGACAATAGCATCCGCATTGTTAGGATTAATATTCACTAAGCCCTTACGTATGCGTATACTCGGCAAATCAATTTGACCATTAGGCCAAACACAAAGCAGTGAAACAAGTGTTTCTCTTTGAGCAGATAAAAAATTAATTTCTTCAGTCTCGCTCAAGTCATTTACAAAAGCAGAAATTTTGCCATTTTCTGTTTTTGTCACCAATACCTGCGAAGCGTTTTTATGGTTATCTCTTAATACGCTGTCTGCCACACTCAACATATGTTCGTATGCATCCATTAGACCAATTCCTCTGAAGCCAGATTTCTCCAAATTACAACAAAAAGTTATATTTTGCATTTGTATATAATAACTATTATATACAGAAAGATATACCACAGCAAATAGTAAGAAATACTCTTTAATGTAAACTATTTATGATTCATGCACTCCAAAAAACATCCTTGTCCCATCAGAAAAATAATAAAACCAGTTATATAAACCTCCGCCACAAAATACGTAGGTAAAATCAAATCCATAATATGACTTAGCCATTCCTATTGACGGCCACCCAGTCCAACCAAATATGTCGGTATCAACATAAACCATAGGTTCAGTATCCGGTTCATTCTCCGGTGTAGTTACTTCCTCTGCAAAAGCAGCAGCACACGAAAACATACTTATCAAAATAAAAGTAAGCAACATAACTGCAATTAACTTTCGTGTTTTCATAATTTTATTTCTCCTTATTTTGTAAAATTATTCTATAAAATTTTTTACCGATACAATGCTGACTGCAACATAATAGATTATTATTCATCAATTTTCCGATAACGTTTGCTTTTTGCCCAAAACTAGTAAAATGCTTTCAAGAACAAGACTTGCCACACAAACATAAAAGAGGCTGGTTTTAATACGAATCATAATAATACCGGCACAGGTAATAATTATACCTAAAATCAAAGATCTTTTTTTATACTCACTGTGTTCACGTTTTGTTAGTTTTTTTGCCTCAGAATCAAGTGGAGCAATAAACATGATTATTGTTAGACTTATGGGGATGCAGCCTAACGATATTTTTAAAAATTCAAATTCTGTGCACATCCAAATCCATGCTACTGATATAAATAAGGCAATGGAAGTATACACTGTACACTTACTCTCTGTTAATGCATGAAAACCACCAGCATAGCTACGAACAGCAGAAAAAAGTATATAAAAAAGCATGCTTTCCAAAGGTATTCCGAACAGATAACCAAACGTAGCAGAAATAAGAAAAAATAAAATGTGGGAAATAATCAGGAAAAAGCCGTAGACATAAATCTCTTGATCTTCATCTGTAATGCTGCCATTTCGTATACAATAGTCAACAGCTCTTTCCGAAATTTTAGAGATCATTTCTCTTTTGCTTTTTCTTTAAAACAGGCAAGCTTCACTGGCACTGGCGGTTGATAGAAAGAAATACATGTTGTGCTGTTGGCATTTCGGTAGAGTGCACGCTCAGCTATAGATTTTGCGAGTTTTGTTATTTTTATTTTATCATTACGCATTTTTATCACCTCCTTCGTGTTCAGAATATCATGTATTTTTCACATTGCAACAGTATTAGCAGAAGTGCAGAAAAAGTATGTTAAATTGCGGATTCTCACAATTATAATGGAAAATACAGATTTAGTTTGTTTCCTTTATATCATTTTAATGTTAACATGACATCAAGTGGTGATGATGTCATGAAACTGGATTTAGAATTGATGGGAAAACGACTTCGGCGAGCAAGAAAATTGCTAAATCTTACTCAAGAGCAGCTCGCAGAGAGAATTGAATGTTCCAAAAACTATATTTCTTTGATTGAAAGAGGAGAAGCTGCTCCTTCAGTTGAGTTTATAATAAGCGCATGCAATGCATTAGGCGGAACACCGGATCATTATCTTTTAGGTACTAAGAATCAGAATATTGATAGGATTGAAGAACTGTTAAAATCCCTTTCTGAATCTGAACAGGAAAGATGTTTATTCATATTGGAGCAGTATAACGCTACGTATCATTAATTTGACAAATTAAAAACGTTTATGCTAAGATAAGAGTCTTGCAGAAAAAACTGCAAGACTCTTGTTTTGTATGGAGATATACTATGAGAATTTTGATCTGTGACGATGAAGAAAAATTTCTCCGAGAATTAGAATCCTATATAAAAGATTATATGCGGAATCGATATATAAAATGCACAGTACGAACTACAACGAATCCAGTAGCTATTATAAATAGTAAAGACAGCTATGACCTTGCTTTTCTGGATGTTCAAATGCCTGTAAATGGTATTGATCTTGCTCGAGAGCTGAAACTGCGAAACAGCAGAATTATATTGTTCTTTATCACCAATTACGAAGAATATCAGGATGACGCAATGGATCTGCATGCGTTCCGTTACTTCGAAAAACCATTTAATATTGACCGCCTATATGCCGGACTTAACAAAGCTATGGAATATATAGACGGAGCATATATTGATCTCTACCTATATACCGACGGTTCCCAGCAACGAGTTCTGGTCGATGACATCATATATATTACAAGAGAAAATCGTAAGGTTTTAATAGTAACAAAGGGGAAAAAATATGCTACCCGAGAAAGCTTTGAAAATTGGCTAGGAAAATTACCCACATTGTTTTTCTATCAGGTCCATAATTCTTTCTTTGTCAATTTACATTACGTGGAGAAATACGACTACCATGAAATTATCATGACCAATGGTGACAGAATACCTGTTGCACCTCGTAAACAGTCTGCTTTTCATCATTTTTGGTTTGAGTATTTGCGGAGGCGTTAATAATGTTGAGTTATGCAAATTCGTTTATCGTTTATATGCTCGAGATGTTAATAGCCTTTTGTGTGTTTTCAGGCATTGGTGAAAAGAAATTTCATACTGTTATTATATTCGCTATAGGATGTGCTATCTTTATCAGCGGAGCTGTAGTTAATGTTATATTTGCCAATTCTGCTTGGATTAATCTAGTTTATACATTGATAATGAACTTGGCATTTGCTCTTTGCTGTTTCCGTATAGAAATAAAAACAGCACTATTTTACTCACTATTACTGGACTTTTTCTCTGCAGTTTTCGAAATCATTACTATCCTATTGGTTTCTACAATTCTCGGAATACATGTTGCTGCTTATAATACTGATATTGCAATTTTAGTACTGGAAGTATCTATCAGCAAAGCATTCTATTTTCTTTCTTGTGTTACTTTATTGAGATTTACCAGCAAAAGCAGCTTCCGAGAAATCAAAACACCCCTTAGCTTTTATATTTTTCCTTTCTGCACATTATTATGCAGTGTCTTTTTCCGTCAAATCTGTGGTCTGGAGAGTATGAGTAACAAAAGCAAACTGCAACTTGCATATTTGAGTATCGCTTTATTGATTTCCACTATTGTTCTCTTTATAACTTATAGGCATAATCTTGAAAAAGAAAACGAATACCTCAGAACTAAAAGTGAGCTTGAAAATTTGGAAACAAAGAAAGATTACTATGAGATACTGGAACATCAGAATCAGCAATTGATGATCTATGCTCATGATGCGAAAAATCATTTAGCAGCCATTCATAATTTAAGTGGAAACCCGGATATTCATGAGTATGTGCAGAATCTTTCAAATCAACTGAAAACCTATACGAGCTTCAGTCACAGCGGAAATAGAATTCTTGATGTTATGATTAGCCGGTACAATACAGAATGTGAAATGCGTGGCATTAGCCTCGACTATGACGTCAAGTCCTGTAATCTTTCATCTATGGATGATATTGACGTTGTAGCAGTACTTGGTAATCTGATGGACAATGCTCTTTCTGCAGCTGAACAATCAGAAGAAAAACATATTTCTTTAGAAACCACTTGGAGAAATTCCTACAGTGTATTAATCATTAGTAACAGTTGTGATATAGAACCAGTTTCAAGAGGAGGTGCTTTGATTACTACAAGAAAAGAAAGTCGGCTACATGGTTTCGGACTAAGAAGCGTGAAAAAAACACTGAAGAAATACCAGGGAGATTTTGCCTGGGAATATGATAGAGATAAGCATCTGTTTATCGTTACAGCGATGATCGGAGATAAGGTATAACACAGTAAATGATAGGGTCATTATTATTAGAAATGCAGCTGAGTCGAAAACTCTTACAAAGATAATTTGAGACCAACAGAATGAAGGCGGGTTTATAGGATGAGTAATATAAATTTTATACAAAGCAAGATATTAGAATTAGAGGGTGGCGCTTTTCAAAAGCTCTTTGATGAATATCTGTATAAAAAATACGGTTTTAAAAACATCCAGACTCTTGGTGTTCAAACAGGAACAAACAAACCGACAAAAGGTGTTCCAGATTCTTTTGTATTAGCTGACGACGGAAAGTACATTCTGATAAATTATGGTAGCGTCAGCGCCCAACCCGCCAGAAAAATCAGAGATGATATTCTGTCTTGTTTTGATGAAGCAAGCCGTGCAATAGGAACAGAGAAAATATCAAAAATAATATGTGGGCATCGCTCAACTAATATCCACTTAGAGCAATTTGAAGATATAATTAATTGTATCGAAGGAGTTTCTATAGAATTAATCGGAATTGATACACTTTCTCATGATCTGGCTTTGGTATACCCACATATTGCAAAAGAACAGCTAGGGATTCAGATTGATACGAATCAGTTTTATGATATTGAAGACTTTGTCAAAGCCTATGATGCAAATGGAATTAATGCGCCGATAGCTTATAGCTTCCTGCATAGAGAAGACGATTTCAGTACGGTTTACAATAGTGTTAAAGAGAACCATGTTACTGTGTTAACCGGCCCATCAGGTATTGGGAAAACAAGACTTGCGTTGGAAGTCTGTCGAAAGTATAGGACAGAGGGCTTTAAAGCATACTGTGTTCGTAGTAACGGATTGTTATTATATGATGATATTAAGTACTATCTTGATGAGCCAGGTAATTATCTTGTTTTTTTGGATGATGCTAATTTGGTGGCTAGCTTAGAGAATGTTTTAAGTACACTCATATCTTTGAAGCAGGGATATAATGTAAGAATCCTCATTACGGTCCGAGATTACGCAAAAGTCAGAGTAGTTAATTCAGTTATAAAACTCTGTGCAGCAAAAACTATAAACCTAAACCGCTTTACAGATGAAGAAATAAAGGACATATTAACGAGGAATCTTGGTATAGTAAACCCCGAATTTTTAAAAAGAATCACAGAAATATCAAATGGAAATATACGACTTGCTATTCTTGCAGGGCTTAGATCAGTGGACAACGGGTTCATGGCAATACGTAATGCGGAGGACATCTTTAAGAACTACTATGGTAAGATTGTTGAAGATGCGAAGCTTTCTAATGATGATTTGCTACTATTATTCTTAATAGCGTTGGCTGGACCAGTTAAGGCTGGTGAAAACTGGTTATACTCTGTGCTCTTTGATGAGTACGGAAAAGAACTATGTGAAAACGAGATAATAGCAAAACTATACTCGTTAGAACTGATTGATTGGTTTAGAAATGAAATAACAAGAATCTCTGATCAAAGCTTTGGCAATTATGTTCTTTTCTATGTCCTTTACGAAAAGAAATGGATAAAAATACGGGATCTAATTACGATAGCGTTTCCACAATATAAGCATAAGGTAATCTACGCTATATCAACAATTCTTGAGATATTCCGCTCAGAGGGACTCGGGCAATACGTTAAGTCGGAGATTAAATTTGCATGGGAAAAAGCTCCGGTTGAATATGAATCGGAATATCTTGAGGCTTTTTATTTGATTGATCCAATAAAGGCATTAATAATAATTAAGAAGAAGATTGAAGGGGAAGCGATAGTTTCTTTTGATTTACAGAGCTTAGATATTGAAAAGAAAAAGAATTATCATCGGATTGAAACAAAAGAAATTGAAATTCTTGGGGGGTATAAGTACACAGACTATTATGCAGAAGCTATAGAGCTTATGCTGCTATACTACGAAAAAAGGCCTGATTTAGTGATGGATTTCTATTTTGCCATCACGGAAGGATTATTTGATAAATACTCTGGTAATACAAATTACAAACAAGAGTCTCTCTTAATGAACAAACTGTGGGATTCTACAAAAGAAGGTACAAATTACAATTACACAGTATTGTATTTACACATAGCTGAATATGCGTTGAAGACAGAGTTTATGTGTACAGAAGCAACAAGAAATAACCGAGCAGTAAGCATTTCTAGAAGGACTATTGTTTTTTCGAAAGAGATAGCTGATTTCCGTAATACTATATGGAGGAGTCTTGGAGTTCTACGTGGGATAGGACTCTATTGTGATGTGGTAAATGATATCCTTTCTGATGTTCACATTAACGGTTTGGATGAGCGTAATTCGCAATTATTCCTTCAATCAGATTTCAATGCTATTTATGAAATTACAACCAATATTCCATTAGATTTTTATAGCGCTCAAATCGTTGATAGATACAGAGAAGTTGCTGAACAGATTAATGCACCTTTCGACGAAAGATTTGCTAAAGCCGATGAGAATTCTGAATTCAAGGTTTATAAATTGCTGGCGAAAGAGCATTTTCTAGGGTTAAGATTTGAAGAAGCAGAGAATAAAAGACTTGAAACTATAAAGGCAGAAATTGACTCATATAATGTGTCAGATTATAAAGACTTGTTCAGTCGCTGCTCTTCAATAGAGAAAAAGATCAACAGAAGAGATCAATGGCAGCTAAGTTCAGGGCTTGAGTTAATATTTAGATTATTAGAGAATGACGAGACTAAATATATTCAAGTATTATTAACATATCTTTGTTCAGATACTCCATTTAATCTAAACGGTTATAAACAAATCAGATTCCTGCTTGATCATATTGGATACCATGATACTTGTAAGAATGTCTCCCTGGGATGTTATCATAACCAGATGAAGTGGAAGTCGCTTGTTTGGGAATGTATGGAGCCGGAGTTTATAACAACTGAAGTCGCTTATGACTACAAGAGATTCTTGATTGACAATACTGATCATATGGAGAGTATCCTCCCTTCGGTTTACATTCTTGGTATATATGGCGAAAAAGATGAGGAAATCATTCAACTTATTAAAAAGATGCTTATTGAGAACAAATTACTCTCAAGGATTTTCTTGGATAGGATTGTTCGAGATGAGGATCTAACCCTACTATCAAACATTTTTAAGAATGATATGGAAGCCTTGTCTGTTATCTATATGAGTGCTATCAATCTTAGCATTCATCTTGATTACGAAGGCAAGATCTTCAATATGATCTTTGAAACAAGGCCTCATATTTGGTTTGAATATATAAATTTGGTTAAGGTCAATATTCGGCGAGATCATATAGAAAAAAAAGTGGTTGAGACTATCTGGCAATCTGACAACTGGAAAAATAATATTGCTTACGCATTTGATACTCTTATCGCAGATGATAAGTATTTACTGATAGAACGACCAGCTAGGCTACTTTTCCCGAAGATCGATAACAGCGTTGTTGCAGAGAGAGAAAAGAAATGGCTCTTAGAAGAATTGGCATTATCAGTCAATAACATCTCGAGATGTATATCACTTGTTGATGTTGTAGTGACAATTATGCCAGAGTGGAAGACTGCTTTTTTACTAGAGTTTCTACGCTTGAATAAAAATGTTGATGATTTCAAGAAACTGCATCTATTCCCAATGTCCGCGTCCTGGAGTGGAAGTGAAGTCCCACTTATCATTGATAAGATCAACTTTTTGAAAGGTTTAGGCTCTCGGATTAAAGGCGTTGATTATTTAGAGCACAGACAATATATCGACGATTATTGCCGTGATATTGAAAAATACAAAGAAAACGTTGAACTAAGAGAGTACCTGGAAAATGCCGATTATGCTTAGTCAATTGTATAGTACGGTTTGACATAGATTTCGCGTGTGAAGTTTGTTTGAAAAAGTGAGGATTCCAACATGTTTTGCCGTATTCCATCGCCCTGGGATTCAATGGGTATGAAGTTCATATGCAGTAAATCCTCACGCTATACGGTGGTTCAGTTGTAACCGAGGATCAAGTTTTTTGCTTACAGAAACTGCCGGAATCAAGCAAAACCAAACGGAAAACGCAAAACCATCTCAGTTTTCTTGGGTGGTTTTGGAAGCGCCTGGTGATCTCCGAAAAGATAAGGGAATCCAGCAAGTATCAAGTTATTTGGTATCCATGCTGATTTTCTTTAACAATTTAGCCCAATGGTAATAAGTTGTTGATTCTCAGTAATTAATCTCCCTTCTTCTTTTATCAGAAAAAACAACATCACATACAATAGCATTTTGTATGACTCATAAAATTGTCAATTTTATATAATGATATATAATTAAACACTATTTAGAGAAAGGAGGTCATATATATGAAGTCACATTTGCGAAACTTTTATATCATCATATTGATCTCTTTCTGTCTGTTTTTTATGACGTCTTTTTTACAAAACAATGTAATTGTTATAGCTGATACTCCAGCAGAAATCGATGTTAACCAAACGATAGCTACAGACAATGAAGAATCTCTTTCCGGAAAAATACGGGAATATAACATACAGCTTGATCGTAATTCTCCTTTCTATTCTGTTCTATTTGAATCCGGAACATTTCTCTGTGCCGATCAAGGTTCAAATAATGGTAAAAGGCTCAAAATCACTGAAGTCGGCCACATGGTGTCACAGGAAGGTTTTTTCATAGACGTACTCAGGTACGCTCTTGTGGATATTGATAAGGACGGAGAAAAAGAACTGCTTTTAGATCTGGATCACTATAATGGAACAGTAATTCTGAAAGCTTCTGACGATGAGATCTGCGGTTATTACTTATGGTATAGGTGGATGAAAAACATAAAAGATACCGGAGATTTCTGGATGTCTGGTGGTATGGCAGGCGGCACCGGAAAAATCTCTTTTTTGAAGACTGGATATGAAACAGAAAATGTTCTTTATTATGAAGTGAAAGAATTTGAAAACAGAATATCGTATACTTATAATGGGGTTTCTATTACAGAAGAAGAATATCAGCAGCGTTTAGCCGCTTTTGAGGCTCTGCCTGAGCCGGAGTGGTTTGAGTATTGGAGGTCAGAATGAAGAATAATATTTTCAAAACAATATTGGTATCATGCATAGTAATCTGCCTGTCTGTTTCTTCAGCTGGTTTTACCAACTGTACAGCAGACAATGAAGAAATACCATTCCGCTATCTGTACAGGGGCTTTACCTCTATATCCTGGGAAGATACCGGGAAAATCTCCGCCTTTTCTGAAGCTTCTGCAGGAGGGGCATGGCTGATTGAAGACGATGAAGCTTTGAGATCTTTTGGCAATATTTTTGCCCCTGGGGCTCCTTTTTATGAAGAATATGATTTTACCAGAGATTATATGCTGGCACGGATCTCTTTCGGAGCAAAACCTTCGTATAACATTTCATCTGATGTGGAAAGTGTATTCATTGAAAACGACTATCTGGATATGCGCTTCAGCAATGATTATACAAAATATATATACGCTTTGAATTCAGAAGCGCTGCATTATTGTGTAACCATTCTTATTATCAGCAGAGAAGACCTGCCGGCAGATCCGGCAAATCCAGTGTATATAGACAAAGGCGTGACGGAAGACAGACTGGAGATTGAAGCGATTACGAACAGGTTTGCTGAAGCATATTTTACAGGTGATACCTCCACAATCGGAACCTATCTTGTCAGTCCTTACCAATATAACAGCCATGATGTATTCTCAGAAGGCGGAGAAATCAGCAGTGAGAAAGCAATCAAAGGTCTGGAAGCCGTTGGAGATGAACAGATCGGAGCGAGAAAGACTGTGTGGGTCGAATTTAAAACCAGCAAATATCCGGATATGTATATTTATCTCCGAATTGATTTCATAAAACATGAAGACGGGTGGAAAGTCGACTTTTACGGCCTTGAGATTTGAATTGAATAACAAATAATAACGTGACAGACGTGGCATTATTCCCCTATCCGGAATTTTGTCAGACTTCTATCGCGTTGTTCTATCAATCTTATGAAAAGAGTTAGGCAGCAATTTACTACCTAACTCTTTTCAATCATATATCATATGCGTCATATTATTTGGCATTCATGCTGAGCAGTCTCACATTTTAATACAGTGGTAATAAGCCGTTGATATTCAGTAATCAGTCGTCCTTCTTCTTTTAGAAGAAGAAATAGCATAACATATGGAGCCATCTGATTACTATATAATTGTCCTTGTAAGTACTTTTCTACCCATTTGTGTTTTTCTTCTTCTTTGATACTCTGAGAAACCTCTTCGGAGCTCTTTTTATTCCCAAATAGGATCTGCTGATTGTTAATAATAACTCCACTGACATCCATCTCTTTTGATTTCTTAATAAACTCTATCAGTACATTCTCTATATTCTTATTGTATTTAAAATCTATGTTCTTTATCATTTCTATCATGTAGTTACGAAGCATTTGTTCTGCTTCATAAAAAAGCTCAATAGAAGGTCTTAATAATTCTACAGAAAGCACTGTGGATAATTTATATAGATCCGCCATATCAGAGAAAGAAAAATCTCTTAACAAATCCATACTTTTGACACATTCTGACCTTTTTTCAATTGTCGATGTTACACATTGAAAAAATAATGTGTAACGTTCAATTAATAAGATCATTATCTTGTGATAGCGTAGTATTTTTGCTGCTTCTTCTCTTCTTTCTTTTTCTATGTTTTGTTTATCAATGAAATATTGCACAAAGGAAACAGTAACTATAATACCTAATAAATTTGTTGCTAAACCAATAAGAAAACTGTTGAAATTAACTGCGGAATCGTCAACAAACCATTTAACAAATAACAGCAAAGCAACAGAAATAATAAACAGTATAATGGCTGTTATTCCAGCTACTGAGTGAAGCCATTTATAAAGCTTTTTATTGTCCTGCATAACAATACCGCCTCGCTTTTTGGAAATATTAAGAACTAATATTTTTCAGTATACCTGCTCGATATATTGCAGTAAGCTGCTATAATTTGCTGGAAAACCCATTTCAGATATACAAACACTCAAATCATAGCCTTAACCGGAATGGCTAGGAATAAGATTTATTAAAGTTTAAACCATTATGCTTTGATGTATTTCTGGTTTTTGCTCTTCGGCTTGTCGGGGATTGTCATTTTAATCCTGCCGGATTCCAAAAGCGGCTTGAGAATGTTTTGTTGGAAATACGAGCGACTGGAAATCAATAGAAGTGCCATCATTTCGTCTCGAGAGCGTTCGATAGAGCAAAAATCAACCAACTTATCAAGTCGGGTATCATAATCACTAACATGTTCATTATCATGTTCACCAACATGTTCACCTGTGATCATGTTGTAATTCACATTTTTCAGAACAACGCGAAAATCGGTGCCGGAGGAGTGGAATTCCGGCCTCAACTCCTCGGTATAGCCGGGGAGCTTTTCCGTTTCACTGACAATCTTCCGTAGTCCACTGCCTCGGCGCTCCATGAATCTCATGCGGTGGAACAGATCGGCAATGACCGGATTCCGGCGAACGGAGCCGACAGTGTTGATATTGCATTCCTGAATTGGTTTGCCTTCAAACATGCCGCCCGGCGATTGAATCTCAAGCCGGTTATCATACATATCAATATGGATTTCACTGCCACGCACGATGTAGTCCCGATGAATCAAGGCATTGACCAATACCTCGGTCACTGCACGATCCGCATAATCCGGCTTATCCACACGGTACTGCGCCTTCTTGGCAAAACGGATTTTGGAATTATTTCGGATAAAATCGCTGCCGTTTTGCAGCAAATAAATAAGGTTGCCCTCAAATTCCTTGTCGTCCAGAGCATCGTCAAAAATGGAACCTTTCTCCAATCCATTCCAGCGGGTGCAAAAAATTCGGGAGTTATATACGATATACTGATCCGCCAACAGGCGGCCAGCATTGGTCAGATAGCCGTTTTTGTCCGTCAGGCCAAAGGATAAGTAGTCAGAGGGCTCGAAGCGCAGACCCGTCCGCTCACGGTAAGTGGCTTCCAACAGCGTAAAGCTGTAATCCTCCTTACGCTCGTTGGTTACCAATGCGTCAAAGGAACGGTTGGTACCTTTCAAGATCAGTTCATTAAGCACATAATCCGGTGCGGGAACGCTCTCGTTCCCAATGCGGATATAGGCTTCCTTAATACCGTCCGCGCTGTAGTAATAGGGTGTACTTCGTCCGGCAGCAATTTCCACAGCTAAAAGTTCCTCGCCCTTCTCTTGTAACGGACGCAGTACGAACTGAGGCAGAGGTGTAATGCGCTCTTTGATGAGACGGCTAATCGACTCGGCATCCTGTTGCGCGTCAGTAAGGCCGATGATATTGCGGTCATCATCTACACCAAACAGCAGCACCCCGCCAATCCCATTGGCAAAGGCACTGACACTTTTCAGCCAGCTTTTTGGTCTTTTCACTTCCAAAGCGACCTTAAAATCAATCTCCGTCGCCTCAGCAATCAGTTTATTGAGCATAAATGTCCTCCGACTCTATAGAATTGTTTGAATCAACAATCGAATAATTCTTTCAATTCCAGCAAGGATAAAGTATTGACAATGTGACATGCAATTACAGAAGCGTTGCCTTCTGTTCCGATAAAACTTCATTCCGTCCATTCAATTTCATCGCTCACAGATATCGCGGTCTTTCAGGTGTATAAGTTTCCGCTTGCTGATAATAGTACCATCTCAGAAGACCCAATTATAGATTCTACAACTTTGCTTGTATAAGTGCATAATCGGTGAAATACCCTGCTTCATCCAGCACCTTATGAAATTCAGTATAAAAACTGAACACACCGTCGGTAATAAAGTATTCTCCAAGGAAAACAAGTCTTAGTATTAAGCATAGATTGCAACAGGAATAACCATAACAGCAGGTCCAGCTATTTTCGTGATAAGCTTTGGGAAATGGTATTGATCAAATGAATCACTTTTGAAACCTGCTACCAGTTCGTCAAGCATATTATCTGGGAGAATAGATAACGTGGTTTTTCTCAGCAAATCGATACTGTCATTTTCATCTCTGCACACTGCGATTACTTTTCCTAATACTTTAAAACGGCCACCAAGCATTTCAGAGATATTGTCATTTGCTAAATATTGTTCTTGCGCTGAAAGCACAGCAGTGCACTGGCTATCAGTCAGAATAAAGTCTATTGTGCCGCTGTGCTTAAGGTCGCCTGCAAGTGCATTAATTTGTTTTAAAGTCTCATTTTCTTGTTGCTTTTGTACTCTTGCTTTTGTTTTTTCACCAAGTTGTGGCTTTTCGGTAAAAATATCTGCCAAACGAAATACGTCAGCAAATATATCTAAGCAGTTGATTAATGGATTCTTTTGCAATTCACCTTCGATTTCAATGAAATCCCCAATACTTATTTCTTCAATTGTAAAATCTGTTTTTAATGTGTGTTCATCTACTAAAAAACTGCGGAACTTGGACAATAACGACACATTCGTATGTACTTTTTCTTTAGAAAGCCTGTTTTCGCTTTCTTTTTCTCCCTCATGTGAAATTCCAGTATTTAGATCAATTTTTAATAGCTTGCTTAACAAGGTAGCTGAGGTACCTATGCTCGTGCCAATATTCTGTTCTGATTTGTTTCCAGCGTGCTCAGTATAGTTTACCTGGCTTACCATTGAAAAGCCATCGTCAAGAATTGCCAGCATATCCAATACTATTTTCTCATTAATATAAATGGGGATTATCAATTTATCTGCGTTGTCTTTTTTCATTTCTTTAACTCCTTCTATGCAGACAGATCGCGCATATCCTATTTCTGATAGCTTTACAGTTTCATAACATTCCCTCCTCACGAAGTACTTTTTTCAATACACAATAGTTTCCTGATCTCTGCCTCATACTTTCTGACAGCATCTCTATCCTCCCACGAAGACCCACAGTTATATGGAGTACACATGCTGTTCGAAAGGCCAATCAAATTACCGGAAACACTCATTAGATCGGCCTTATTGATTGGGAGTATCTTTTCTTTTTCTTGGATAGTTTCAGAAAGAGCTCTTGCAGTTGAACCCAGCTTTCTCAATTCCGTAGCTGCTATTTCATACTCCTGCGGAAGAGCGTAATCTGATTGCCTCGCCAGATCAACCGGACTGTGATAATAGCGAGCATACATAGTTAATGCAATCGCCACATCATAACGTAGCTTCTCATATCGCTTTTCAAATTCAGACGACTCTTTCTTCTTGAAAACAGAAGGCAAAATAGCGGCTAGTATATTTGAAATGAAATTAAGAATTACTTCCATACTATATCACCCCACAACTTGATAATGTCCAATCGTTTCATGTTTTTTCAATCAAGAGTTTCAAGGGGTTTTTTAACTGATCGGCATAAATGTACCTCGCTGTTTTGGAATGCTTTTATGATACCATAGAACTACCTGCTTAGCAACTAAGATGCAAATTTGCAAATAAAATATGTTAAATTATAAATATATCAGAAATTCATCCCTGCCAAACTATTGCTATTTGAATCGCTAAACTTATTGATTCCTTACTCATCCAAACGATCAGTAAGTGATAAAAGAGACATTATTCCTTATCCGGAGTTTTATCATTTCTGTCATCTGCTTCAAAGCAGAAAACTGACAGGTACTAAATACGTACCTGCCAGTTCTTTTTACAGAAAGAGCCGCAGACATATTTGTTTATTTTAAATCAATTTGATGTTTAATATAATTAATTTCTATGATTTACCAGTACACCCAATTCAGATATTCAAACTCTTCCCAATAATTGGAATTAACAGATGCGGCCAGGAAAAGACTTATTAAAGTTAACCTGGTAGAAATAATAGACGTGTCGGTTACAACATGATACCCACTGGAAAACCAGCGTTTCCTCACATGAAGTATATAGTCAATAGTCACTATAAAAGCGAGAATACGCAAAAAGCAACAAGAGCGAGTGGTCAAGCTAAACTCTTGTTGCTTCATTTGTTTGATTGCATAGTTATGGCCGCAAAAGACAGACAAGAATTATCCGGATTTAATAGTTGACAAAAATTATGATTTATAGTAATATAGGTGCAGAATTTTTTTGGAGGTTTTGCATGAACCATTTCGATCTGAAATCTGATCTGATTACGCCTGCTGTTGCTCTGAAGCTTGTACCTGCATTCGTTTCCGCTTATGAGCTTGCCGCCTCTGCCGCTAATGAAATTGAGTTTCTCGGTGGAGAATTACAGCATCAGATTCTTCCACATCTCCGTAATTGGGCGGTCGAGTTTGAGCTGAACAGACGGGCGCGTTTAGGCTTGATTCCGTTTTCCAGTAGCTTTGAGAACAACTCAAGGAACAATCACAGGCACCTTGAGCTTCGAAAAGGCAATGTACTCCTTACGATAAGCCAGACGCATCACTGCATCGATCTTCCGCGAGATTGCGTGTTTCGTAATGAGCACTGTGAAAATGGGCAGTATTGCCTTGAAGGCTTCGAGAAAGATGTTGACAGCTTCAACAAAAACATTTATGCTATCCTTACACATGGGCAGGGCAAAAATGCACCAGGTTTCATCCTCTGTGGTATCCCTGCACCGGATATGAAAAAGTGGTCCCAGACTGTCAACCTTTTTGATATTGTTTGCAATCTTGAACTTGTAGATGCTGCGCCTGTTACCGAAGAAATTCATCTAGGGTACAGAGAGTCCGTGAAAAAGATTATTACCAATGCTTGATAGGAGGCATTAGACAATGTCAAGGCAATCCAAAATTGCCCAAAAAGAACCTTTGGTGCCGGAAAGGATACGAGAAGCTCGGCTTGCAAGGGGCATATCAGCAATAAATTTAGCTAGCGCAATTGGAGTATCCCGGCAGGCAATTTCAAAATATGAGCTTGGAAGTGCCGAGCCTAGTTTTACAGTCCTTGAGGCTCTTTCTAATACCCTTAGAATGCCCATTTCTTTCTTTTCAAAACCACCTGAGGCCGGAGCAAACCGGGGAACGACCTTTTACCGCAGCGTGAAAACTAACGCGGTATGCGCAAAAGACATTATGGCAACTAAGAGTGAATGGGCTTCAGAAATAGCAAGTTTTGTAGAGAAAGGAATAATTTTTCCTGATGTAGATATCCCAAGCCTTCCCGAAAAATTCAATAACGCAGAAGCATTTTCTGACGAGGAAATAGAAGATATTGCGGAGTACGTTCGACGCTGCTGGAAGTTAGGGAATGGCCCTATCCCTAATATTTCAAGGACACTTGAGGCTCACGGGGTTGTAATTGCCACCATAAAAACTGGATGCGAAGAAACTGACGCTTGCTCATGCTTTATAGATTCTCGCCCATTCATTTTCCTGGATACACAAAAGGAGTGCGCCGTACGAACAAGATTTAATCTCTCTCATGAACTTGGACACCTTGTTCTGCATGGCGACATCTCCCAGAATGATATTGCAGACAAAAAAGAGCAAGATAGAATTGAAAAAGAAGCAAATCATTTTGCTTCATGCTTTTTGCTCCCAAGAGAATCCTTCTTGCGAGATATCCGCTCAACATCGCTGAATTCTTTCTTGCCATTAAAGAAAAAATGGAAGGTTTCTATTCAAGCTATGATATATAGGTGCAAGGAACTTGGCATTTTTTCAGATAGTCAGATGATTTATATACAGAAGCAGATATCTGCTCGACGTTGGAGAAAAAATGAACCGTTTGATGATGAGTGGCCTTGCGAAGAGCCAATCGTATTAAGGACTTCCGTCAATATGCTTATAGACCGAGGAGACTACTCAAAAGAGGATTTTAGTTCAATACTTAGATTTCCTGCATTTGATATCGAGGAGATTTGCGCTTTGCCAGAAGGATTTCTAAGTGAAAACGAACAGGAGATGCCAATAATCATTGACTTTGCCACAAAAAAACAGATCTAACTCAACCAACAATTATAGTTGACCTTTAGGGGAGCATGTTTTTAGGAAGCATGCTCCCCCTTTTTTTTTAGTAGTAGAGGCTCTACTAATTATCAAGGAGGATAATAGAACACATGACAGCACTCGTCGCAACAGATAAGGGCCTACTTTTTTACCGGATTCCCCAGCAGCTTGTCAAGGGGCAGAAATACCGCCCGCTGTCGTCAATGGCGAAGCTGCTGTTATATCGCGCGAGCCTGTCCGTCAAGAACGGCTGGCAGGATGGGGTGTATCGGCTTAATCGAGCGCAAAAAGCAGGTTCAGGGCAAGCGGGATCACATCTACTCCCTGCAATTTTGCGCCAAATCAGATCATCGAGACAACTTTGTCAACTTTGCCGCAGATCCAGGCAAGTATGGAATTTATTAAACACAACCGCACTTGTTATGGGCATCCCCCTAAGACCCTATTCAGCTGTTGTTTCAAGTTCAGGTTTTTCAACAAACATCAGTATTCTCTTTTGTTTAAATCTGGCCAAAAAACATAATATATACTAACGACAGAATCAATTAGCACATAAAAAATATGTGCAACAAAGAAGACATTAATTGTTGTAAAATACTTATATGCTGAGCAAGCAAGTAAACCCTTCAGTAAAGATTCTATGATCAGTAATGATAAGTACAAAACCTGGCAGAGAATATTATATGTAACGCTTGACAAGAGCACTTGGAATAATGTTAGGCGTTTATTCTCTCTGACCTCTTTATAGTATTTCACTGATGATAGGCTCTTTTTTAGCTTTCTAATACTATCGTTATCCGCTGTAGCTAGAATTGTTAAAATAGCGATGGAAAACGAGAGAAGAATCGCAATAATATTAACTTGTGAAGCAACAAAATCCGAAAAGAAAGAAACAATATCATACTCTTGCCGGAGATTTGTGACAAATGAAACACCCAACAAGATAAGTGCAGGAGCTACTGAGATAGCAAAGCATAACCATATCCTTTTCCGACTACATAGATAGTCGGTTATGGGAATAAGTAGGTATTTCACTAAATCCCCCTTTCAGAATAAAGTAAAGTCTTTATTCTCTCAAAAAAACATTCAGAGATCACTTCATTGGTTGCAGTTGTTTCAACGTCAATAGCTTGTTTCATTTTTATTAGCTCTGTATCAAGGCGGAAATAACCACCCTCATTGCGCCCTTCGGCAACAACCCGCTTAATTATATTTTGATCAAGCAGATTGTTGTAATACTGCTGAACTAAATCCTTCGGAATAGGAATATTGCGTTTTTTCTTTCTAATCAAAATATCTACAGTATCTTTTATAGAGTCTCTATCTGCAAATCGCATAAAATCGTTTTGAAAATCACTACGCTCTATAGTTACTGTAAGAAGCGAGATAGATTTCATTTTTCTAAGTTCTTCAAGGAAATCATTACATGGCATGATCTCACTTTCAAGATTCCATCTAACGGTTTCTTCATGGGCTACTTGATATGCAGACAGCTTATCATTTAGATAAAACATAATTCTGCTTATTGATATGCCATAATAATTGCTTTCATGAACACAAATAAACCGGGACTGGCCTTCAACATATCGAATACAAAAATGTGTTTTCTCTTCATCGCCGTCACTTCTATTTTTGATAATACCGCGTTCGGTCATACTGTCAGTATCTATAACATTTCTGACATGATTATATTTTGCAGATTTAAAAACCAGATCATAACAACCCAAACCAATGATGGAATACGAGTCTAGCCAGAGCACTTTTTCATCGAGTGAGAAATCATATTTTCGACGATTAAGGTCTTCGTTTGATAGTTCTTCTAGAAACTGAGAAAAAGTTTTAATAAAATCCCTTATATCGTATTCTCTCTCATCATTCCGCAGCCGCGAGAGAATAGTATCTAGATAGTAAAAGTAGACAGGCACTTTTTTCATTTGAAGTCCTCCATGAGAGTTTTTCTTTTTGAATCGTAAAAAATCCACCAACAATTGTCATTATAGTATTATATTTGCTGAAAAACAACATTAACTGACATTTTCAACATTCTATAATTTGCTTATAAAATACGCAATCATTTTATCAGCATTTGGCTAAACGACAAAAGAATACACCCATTCAAAATTATATAGGGGAAACGCAGATATCCATGAATATGTGCAGAGTCTTGAAAACCAACTGAAAACCTATGGCGCATCAAATCTTCCTCACGATCTTGCGGATCTAAAGAACAGTATGTATCGGTATGTCGTCCTCCTTGTCTATGGTGATGCAGGTAAAGATGCTTCAGATAAAGCAAAGTCTGCTGGATTGCTAAAGGACTCAGAAATAAAGTCCACTATTTGCAACGGTATGCCTCAGGCAAAGTTTAAAGATTGCCTTATGATAACATTGCTATAGTCAACGATATATTTCACGGTTTTCAGTGTGCAACTGAGAAAATATAAAGACTACAAATATGCAGCTAAAAGCTTTTAACGAAAATATGCACTGGGATCTTGGTTTTATGCGGAAATTGATAAGCATAGAATATAATGTTCTTGAGAAGACAAGTGTAAGTAATAGAAAGCGGCTTCTTTCAGAGATAGATGCATTTGTTAAACAATATGAAGAAATGCCTGAAGATCAAAGCCGTATAGAAACTCATTAATAATGAATAGTCTTTTGGAAGAAAACTTATACTGAAATCGGTAGTATATTTGAAATCTGAAGCGCCGCACAACAGAAACTTTGACGAATCATCCATTGGCGCCAGTCGTGCCCGAAGCTGGGAAGAAGTATATGAAGTGATTTCCGCTATGGCGGAAAGCGCATAAAGACTAGCAGCTGTCTGTACCCACAGGCTTAAGATTGATGAATATAGCTCAAATAAATACACAGGACGGTTCATTTGAAACCGTCCTTTTGTTAGCTGCGTCTTTTCCAGCAGGATCGGGAAAGGCATGCTGTTATCATATCAGAAAGATATAATTAATCCTCTTCCATATGTATTTTATTATTTTTAAAAGCTGTGGTATATTACAATCGTCCTGAGGGACAAGATAAATAATATATGAAAGAGGGTTAAGATCATGAAAAAGATGTTTGAGCTGCTGAAGGAATATTACTTTGTTTACAGAGAAGGCCGGAGCTGAGGGAAGCTGATGGCAAACAGAAATATTCCGGACAATGATTAGCAGAGACTGTTTCACTGAGTTAAGGGCGATGCAGTCTCTGCTTTTTTTATTTAGAATCAGATATTTAAGCGAGGATTCTCAGATGAGACAGAGACCCGTCCCCTTTCTGCTATTAGCTTATTTCCTGTATCCTGTACTGAAATCAATGATATTATTTAACTCCTGTCCGTTCAGATATGCCGAAAGGTTATTGACAGCAATATCGACTATCCGTTCAAAAGTTTCCCGTAAATGGTGCCCTCCGGAGATGTGGGGTGTAATGACTAAGTTCTCCAATCCCCATAACGGGCTTTCTGACGGCAACGGCTCAACTTCCGCAACATCTATTCCCGCAGCTGCGATTTTATTCTCAGC